>Ga0256407_10012635_pt1:0-10000 | contig 11448 bp, 4 predicted proteins | sample RumenRJG_04DNA_FD_193489 | JGI IMG/M metagenome (GOLD analysis project Ga0256407, IMG submission 193489) | Bovine rumen microbial communities from Lethbridge, Alberta, Canada - RJG_04 | ecosystem: Host-associated > Mammals > Digestive system > Stomach > Rumen | place: Canada: Alberta... | reverse complement strand
AAAAATGACTCATAGCATATTTTCTAATTTGTCCTCCATCATCAATTTCAATAATAGGTGTATTAACATCATAATTACCTTGTGGTTGTAATTCAACTAATTTTCCTTTAGCTTTAGGAGGAAGCATAATCTTATGTTCATGAAACAAATCATTCTCTCTAACAATCCCAATAACATCACCACCAGTTAATAAAGTACCATTTTTAATATTCAAAGGATTAAATAACCATTCTTTTTTATTATCAAGTGATGGTACATCAACACCTCTTGGAACATAAACACTTTTACTTAATTCACTAATAGTTTCCAAAGGTCTTTGTATACCATCAAAAATTTGAGAAAGTAAACCAGGACCTAATTGAACTGCTAATGGACTTCCTGTTTTAAGAACTGGGTCACCTACTGTTAATCCACTTGTGTCTTCGTAACATTGAATTGATGCTGTGTCTTTTTCAAGTTTTATTACTTCTCCTACTAATTTTGACCAACCTATTTTTACTAGTTCATACATTTTTGCTCCTGCCATATTTTCTGCCACTACTAATGGACCTGAGACTTTTATTATTTTCCCAAAACGAGATTCTTTTTCTTTATCTTCTAATTCGTATATACTCATTTTTTTTTTTTTATATATTTTTTTTTATTTATATGGATTATTTTATTGAATGGGGAAATGTTGTTAATGATTAGGGAATTTTAATTTTTTTAATTTTTTTTTTTATTTTTTATGGGATTGAATATTTTTTATATTTTTTTTGGTTTAGTTTAAAAAATGAAGGTTAAAGAGGATTTGAATTTAAATCAAAATGAAAATTTAAAACAAGGGAATATGAATATTTTTCAAAAAGAAAATGATTATTTAATGAAAAAAAGTTTGGCTTTTAATGATATTGAAGAAAAAAATTGTAAAACAAGTCATTTTATTAGAAATATTAATTTAATAAAATCAGTCAATATATTTATAATAATATATAATTTAATTCATCTTATCTTCAATAAATATAATTTCTTAATGGCATTAATAAGAATTATAGTAACAATTTTAGCATATTTCACTATATTATTAGTTGAAAATATTTCAAAAATAATAACTAATATTTTTTCAATTAGAATGTTAGTTTTTTTAATTGATTCAATTGATTTACTTCTTTTCTGTTTTGATAATAATTATAAAAATGAATATGAATTTTTTTCAATGAAAATATTTCATAATGCATATTTAATGACAATAATTCATAATTTTTGTTTCTGCTTAAATTTAACAGAATCATTAAAATTATATATGTTTATAACATTAGAATTATTATGCTTTTATGATTATCCAGACAATTGGTTTATAATTAGATTTTTCAAAAATTTATTTTCTTTAAAAATAATTAATATATTTTATTTAGTTATTATTTCAATAATAATAGAATATAATATGATAAAACCAGCAAGGCGTTTATGGGCTTTATTTGATAGTTATAAAAAAAGTTATTTTTGTGTTAAAATGATATATGATAAATTTCAATTTGGTGTAATGGTTGTTAAAAAAGACTTATCAATAATATATTATAAAAATTCCAAAGCTGAAAAATTTCATTTATCAACAAATGGTTGTTTTCCAGAAGAATGTAAATGTACATTTAAAGATATTTTTAATTTAAATGATCCATCAAATGAAAATTTATTTATTGAAAATATAAAAAATGCAATAATAAAAAAAACGACATTCATATTCCCAATGACAATAACTCAAAATCAAATAAATAATATAGAAAAAAATGATTCAATAAGAAAATTTATTGAATTATACGTATATAATTGTGAATGGGTAAACAAAGAAGAATGTTATTATATTCAAATACATGAAATTCCTTTTGTATCAAATGGTGGTTTAGTAGCTTTAGAAAACTTAGGTAAAATCCAAAAAGAAATGACATCATTTGTTTGGAATTTAAATCAAATTTGTTCATTTGCTCCTTTGAAACCAGAAGAAAATAATAAGAACGATTCAAAAAAAAATATGATTTATTTAAATAATATACCTGAGAAATCTCCTAATAAAAGTCCTTCTAATTGGAGACCAAGACATATTTTTCCTAAAAAAAGAATTATTCAAACTCCTATTGAGAATAGTTTTGTTAAACAAAAAAAAAAATTGAGTTTTAATGTTTCTCCTTCACCTGGAAAATCACCTAATTTTATTGGGTTACTTGAAGAGTTAAAATTGAAAAATTTAATTAAACAAAAAACAAAATTTGATTATACTTTTCTTTTTTATAATAGATTTGGAGGGAATTATATTTATGATTTAATTCTTACTAATTATGTTTTTACATCATTTATTGAAAATAAAGAAATTAAAGATATTAGGAGATTTAATTTTGATAATTTTTTAAATTATATGGTTAATTATTTAACTCCTATTGCAAAAATTAATAATTTTACTATTGTTGTTAAGAATTCTTTAAAAGAAGTTGAAGCTAATTATACTTATATAAGAGTTATTTTATTTAATTGTATTATGTTTATTTTAAATAATTCTAAAGATCAAAAAAGTAAAACTTTAGAAATAAGAATGAAACATGTTAAATTTCAAAAGTTAAATGAAAATTATTATAGTTTAATATTTCAATTTAATCAAACTCATACTTATCATTCATATAAAAATTTAAATATATTTTTTTCTCAATTTGATGAAGCAAAATTCAAAAATATTGATCCTCAACAAATAAATGATACAATAGATTTAGGATTATTTGTAGTATTTTTAATAAATAATATTGTATTTAATTTTAATGAAAGTAATATTAAAAATTTTGAAATAAAAACAAATCCAAATCAAATTTTATCATCAATTTTCATTCCATCAAGTTCAAATGATCCAAATGTAAAATATAAAAAATTTCCTATTTTAGATATTAATAGTGATATTTCAAGAAAAGCAAATGAAAAAATTGCTGCAATGCAATATCAAAATATTAAATATAATTTTGATGATATTGAAGATAATAGATATGATACTAGAACTGATGATGAATTAGAAACAGATGAAGAAAAATATACTGTTAAAAATGATAAAAAATTCACAGTTGATTCTAATATTAAACATGTTTTTGAAGATGAATTTTTTTCTGTTGATCATATTATTCTTGCTTGTCAAGATGATAAATTAGAAAGAATTAAAAATAAAAAAGATTTTGTTTTAATAAAAGAAAATGATGAAAAAGAAAATACAAATGATTATATTAAAATTAAATTTGGAAGACCATAAAAAATATAAATATGAGTAAATAAATTTAAATATTTTATTTTATTTTATAATATAAAAATTATATTTTTTTATAATGTGAAAAAAACATTTTTTACAAAAATATAAAAATCTATTTTTAAAATTTAAAAAAAACAAATTTCCTTTATTCAGTATAACCTTTCATAATCTTAATCAAACTCATATGATTAACTTCATAAGTAGGATAATAACTACCAAGCATTCCAATGAAGACTCCAAAACTAACTAAAGAAATATACAATTTATAAGGAAAATTAAAAACAAAAGGTAATTCAGCAAACATATCAAATTGCAAAATTAAAGTAACGGAAATAACAATACCAATAAAAGTTCCAGTAATAACACTAGAAATAATAATACAAGCAGCCTCATACATATAAATACGAGTACTTTGTTTAATATTAACTCCAATACTTCTTATAATTCCATATTCACAAATATTTTCTTTTATATTAGAATAAAATGAAGTCCAAATTAAAAAAAATGATAAAATCAAAGCAATTATTCCTAAAACTAAAAATACAATTTCCATAATTTCTTTTATTTCTTCTGATGATTGTATAATCTCATCTATAAATGATGTAACTGCTGCATCATCAGCTAATAAATTCTTTAATTCATAATATACTCTTTCTCTATCTGCTTGTGGAGCATTATCCTTAAATTTTATATATAAACCTTGTTTTCTAATTCCATCTAAAGTCTTTTTTATTGATTTACTATTATTCATTCTTTTTTTCATTTTTGGATTTAATTCACATTCCTTATCTATAAATTCTTTAAATTGATTATATGAAGTATAAAAAGGTGCATTTCTAGATAAAGCAATATATGAAGAATAAGTTGGAGTTCCTGGTAATTTTGATGATAAACCTACAATTTTAGCTGCAATATTTTGTTTATATCTTCCATTTATTAATATTTTTGCTGGATTATCAATATCAATTGACATTAATGTCTTTAATCCTTCTGATGCTATTACATTAAATTGAAAATCTTTCATTTTGTAATTTTCATAATTTGGATCTGATGGAAAGTTAATTTCATCCTTTTGTTCTGATACAAATTTTTTTATATTTGGATTTAAATATAACATTGATATTAAATCTGGTTTACCATTTATTGTAGTGTAATTTAATGATTTGTCATATTCACTTACTTGATATAATTCACTGTATCCTGATGGAATATAATTTTTATCAATTGCATATAAGTCTCTTGTTATTTTTGGATGTCCATTAAATGTTGATGAACTTGATTTATATCCTATTATATTACTTAATGGAAATGAATAAATTGAATAATTTTTAATTGGATTATCTTTATCATTCATTACTTTTTTTAAAAATGAATCTACTATTTTTTCATTTAATGAAAGATCATTTCCTGTATTTGAATATAAAACTGCAATATCACCTCCTAAAGTACTTTTTGATAATGTTTGAATAAATGATACTATTAAATTTAATGTACATCCTGCAAAAATAATAAAACCTAATGCAATCATAAACATTAATGAAACTTTTTTATTTCTTTTTTGATGACCTTCTAAATTTTTCAATACAATCATTTTAATATTCCTATCTTTATAAGAAAAACACATTATAATATTTAATATTATTTTTTCTAATGAAGGAACAATTAACTGAATTAAAATTATCATTCCTAAAAGCATAGTTAATAATATTAATATCATAATAAAAATAAATAAACCAGGTTTTAATAAAATATAACTTAAAGGAGCTAAATAATAAGTTGAAAAACCTATAATTAATAAAACAAGTGAAGAAGTTAATGCAGAAGGTGAAATTCCTAAATTTTCTAATTTAATCATAGAAACAACTAAATCTCCAGTTGATTTATTAAATAAAGTTAAAGTTTCTTTCAAATTTGAATCAAGACATTTTTTAATAGGAAAATAAGATGAAATTAAAGGAATAGAAATTCCAATTGAAACACCAAAAATAATAGTATTTTTATTAAGAAAATATGGTATAATAATTGCAGCATGCCAATTTAATAAAAATCCAATATAATTATTACAAATATATGCAGAAATTAAACCAAAAATTAATCCAGGAATTGCGAAAATTAATCCTTGAAGTAATATCATTATTATTAAATTTCTTTTTTTAAAACCTAATGAACGAAGCATTCCAAATTCATAAGTTCTTTCATCTACATTTCCTAACATTAATGTATATATTAATATAACACTTAACATCCATAAAAATCCCATAATTACAAAGAATATATTTTCTAAAAATACCATCCCCATTTCCATATTAACCATTGAATTAACAATTGGAATATTTATTGATATTGGGAAATCATCACCTAAAGTTTTAACAATTTCTTTTGTTAATTCTGTAATTTTATATCTTTGTTCTTGTGGAGTTAATCTATAAACATCATATTTATCTTTTAAAATAGCATTCACTGTTAATGCATATTTATTAATATTAAAATTTCTAACTGAAGAAACTAAAATTTGTTTTAAGTATCTTGAAATCATATCATTATTAATTTTATCTTTAATAATATCAAAACCTCTTAATAAATTATATAATAAATAAGAATTAAAATAATTACTATCAAGTGCAATAACATTCCCACTTGCAGAAGGCCATTTTCCATCTTTTTTTACTTCATCAACAACAGTTAAATTTAATTTAATTGTTGCAATATTATCTAATTCTTCATCAGTGAAATGTTCAATAAAATCAGTTATATTTAATGGAATTTCAATTTGTGAATCTTGTTCATCATCAATTTCAGATAAAATATCAATTATAATTGGATTAATTATTATTATTTCTTTTTCTTTATCATATTTAAATATTGTATTTAAAATATTTGGTTTATCATCATATAATAAATTAATATATTTTTGAATAAATGGAGTAAGCCAAAATTCATCAATTTCTTTTTTTGTAATAGAAAATTTTTTTAATTCAGTAATATTAATTGAACTAGTATTAAAATTAAAATTATCATTAATAAATTTTTTAATTGTATTTTTACTAAGAACAATTTTATCACTTATACCTAATGTTTGAAGACCATTTAAAATAACTTTCCTAACATAAGCTCCCATATCAGAATATTCATCATCAATTTCATCTTCCATAGTATGTTCTTGTTCTTCATCTTCATCAATAGAAATTTCATCTTCATTATCATTTCTCCTTCCAAAAGCATAATAAAAAGTAGAAGCAATATTAACTTGTCTTAATGCTTTTAACAAACTAGAAAATTTAATTATTAAAGTAACATTATTATTTTTATTATCTAATTTTAAACTTTTATATAATGATTTACTAACATAACATTCATTCAAATATAATCTTTTTAAATAATTTTTTCTACCCATTCCAATTTTATTTTCTAAATCACTATCTAATAAAATTAAATTTGATAAAGCCCAATTTTCAGTTCCATTTATTCTTAAAGAAGTTGTATTTCCCATAAACATCCATCTTGGGGAGACTCCTTTTAAAAAAGAAATATTTTGTAATTTTTCTTTAATAAAATCAAAATCTAACATACGGAAATTAAAAATTTCTGATTTTAATTCTTTTTTTTCAATTATAAATTGATTAAATCTATTATTTGATTTTTTAACATATCCAGATGAAATTTTTGGTATAAATATCATATCTGCTTCACTTACTGATTCTTCTACTAGTCTAAAAAAAATTAAGGGAGATAATGATATGACATTTGCTATCATTGTTAAGAAAAAAACTACTAAAAATATTGAGATTAATCCTATTTTAAATGCTCTTTGTTTTTTTATTAAATCTGATTTTAAATAATTGAGGATTACTATAAAATTTCCATATTGATCATTAAGAAAGCCCATTTGGATTTAGAAAAATATATTAATTAATATCTATAATTTAAATATGTTGGAATTGTAATTAATTTGATTATTTAATTTTAAAATTTTTATAAAATTTACAAATTTTATAAAGAACATTAATTATTAATATAAATTATACCTTATAAATTTTAACAAACAAAAAAAATAAAACAATTTAAATTAATAGAAATAAATATTAATGATTTATATTCTTTTAAATATATAAGAAATAAATTAAATTTTTTTATAAATTAAACTTTAAAATTATCTACTTTGGGGTTTAAACAATCTTTTTCTTAATTTAAAAGTACTGATTGCTTATTACTAATAATTCAAAAAAAAAAGGATTCAATAAAATAATTTATGGGTTGGGTGTAAAATTGATTATAATTCATTTCTTTTTTTTTTAAATTTTTTTTTTGAATGGCGTTTTGGATGCAAAGAAAAAAAACTGCAGTTTTTGTTTATGGGTTGGGTTTCCTTTTTGTATATAATTATTTTATAATTTAATATTTATTAATTTTAATATAAAAAGATATTTCCTAAATAAAGTAATTTTGAACTTTAATCCAAATAATTTAAATTTATGAAAAAAAATAATGTAGAAATGAGTTCATCAAATGAAGAAGAACATGAAAAAAACAAAAATAATATTTATTCATGGGGATTTGGAAAATATGGTGAATTAGGTGAAAAAGAAATAAATTATTCTTTAGAACCAATAAAAATAAATTTAATATTAAATAAAAGAGAAGAAATTTCAAAAATAGAATGTGGTGAATATCATTCATCTTTTATAACAAATAATTCAAATATTTATATGTTTGGAAAAAATATTTTTGGTCAATTAGGTTTAAATCATACAAATTATATTTTTGAACCAGAATTATTAAAATTTGAAGAAAAAATAACAATAATAAAAATATCTTTAGGAGGAGAACACACATTACTTTTATCAGAACAGAAAAATTTATATTCATTTGGTTTAAATATTTTTGGTCAATTAGGTTTGGGTGATAATATAAATAGAATTTTACCAACAAATGTTGATTTAACATTAAATTATGGAGAAGAAATAAAAAATATTTCTGCAGGTGCTCAACATTCTTTAATTTTAACTAGTAATAATAGAATTTTTTCATGTGGTTTTGGGAAAAATGGTTCTACTGGTTTTGGTATTTGTGATGATATTAATATTTTTACTCAAATTAATTTTGATAATTTAGATGTTTTTAATAATATTTCTAAAATTTCTTCTGGGGTTTTTCATAGTGGTTTTATTTTTGATAATAATACTAAAATTTGTATTTGGGGAATTGGGGATGTTTTAAAATATAATGAGTTAAATATATTAAATTTTGAAAATATTGAAGAAGAAATTAAAATAAAAGATATTAAAATTGGAGATGATTTTTTTATTATTTTAACTGAAAATGGAAATATATATACATCAGGTTCAAATTCAAAAGGACAATTAGGAATAGGAAATTATGATTCAAATACAAAATTAAATAAAGTTCCAATTTCAGAAAATATTGACAATATAAATGTAGGATATGAGCATATAATAGCAATAACAAAAAATAAAAAAATTTTTGGTTGGGGAAGTAATGAATATGGTCAACTTTCCCAAAATGAATATTCAACATATAACACACCAACATATTTAAAAAACATAACAAATTTAATATCAATTAACATTTCTTCTGGTGGATATCACAATATAGGAATATTTCATTCAAAATTAACATCCTCAAATAAAAACAACATAATTAAAATTTCCTCATCCCTAGAAAATAATATCCAAGAAATAATAGAAAGCACAAATCAAACAAAAGAAATTAAAGATAAAATATCATCTTTAACAACAACAAACAATATGCTTGATAAAAAATTAAAAATCCTATTTCAAAAGCAAAAAGAATTAGGAGTAGTCCCATTAAATGATTTATCTTCATATTCCCGTAATTTCAACAACAATTTTGAAATAACATTAAGTGAATTAGATATAGATGAAAATTCAGAAATAGGAAAAGGAACATTTGGTGAAGTAAGAAAGGGAATATGGAGAGGTGAAGAAGTAGCAATAAAATTTCTAAAAAGTTCAATGTTATCATCCCAAGAATCAATAAAATCTTTCATAGACGAATGTAACATAATGAAAAATTTACATCATCCTAACATTCTTCTTTTTATGGGAGCATGTACAACAGGACCAGAATTTTTCGTAGTAACTGAATATTGTGAAAATGGTAATTTATTTGAATTACTTCATATAAATCAATCACAGAAATTAACATATGAAGATGTTCGTAGAATTGCATTAGAAATTGCATATGGAGTAAATTATCTTCATAGTTTTAAACCACCAATTTTACATAGAGATTTAAAAAGTATGAATGTTTTACTTGATAGGAATTTACAAGTTAAATTAGCAGATTTTGGTAATACTAAATATTTAGATATTCAAATGACAAAACAAAAAGGAACTTTTCAATGGATGGCTCCTGAAGTTATTAGAGGGAATGTTTATAGTGAGAAAAGTGATGTTTTTTCTTTTGGGATTATTATGAATGAATTAGTTATGAGGATTCCTCCTTATCAAGGAAAAGATAAAAAAGAAGTTGCTAGGAAAGTTGTTAGAAATCCTGAATATAGACCTATTATTGGAAAGAAGGTTCCTAAGGATTGGATTGATTTAATGGTTAAGTGTTATGCTCATGAAGAAAAGAAAAGACCTGGATTTAATGAAATTATTGATTGTTTAAAGAAAATGAAATTACCTAAGGATTTTATTTATGTGCCTAAGTAATTTTTTGTTTTTTTTTGGATTATTTTTTTTTTTAATTTTTTAATTA
>Ga0256407_10012633_pt1 | contig 11450 bp, 5 predicted proteins | sample RumenRJG_04DNA_FD_193489 | JGI IMG/M metagenome (GOLD analysis project Ga0256407, IMG submission 193489) | Bovine rumen microbial communities from Lethbridge, Alberta, Canada - RJG_04 | ecosystem: Host-associated > Mammals > Digestive system > Stomach > Rumen | place: Canada: Alberta | collected... | reverse complement strand
AGGTAAAAAAGAAAGAGGCCATTTTGAACCCCGCAGGCGGCGTTTTAATTTCCGCGTGCGGCGTTGGCAATCCCCGCGTGCGGCGTTGGCAATCCCCGCGTGCGGCGTTTGAAATCTCCCACACAGCGTCAGCAAATTCTTCTACCTGACCAGTATCTTTTTGCCGTTATATATGCCCTTTCTGGAAAATGAAGCGCTGAGAGTGGGAGGCGTTGCAACCTTCCTGCAGCAGAGATCGTAGGAGCTGCCTACTCTCCACCCAGCACTATGGTGACAATGCTTTTGGCCGGCACGGTGAAGCGCGCCACGACGTCCGTGCTGGCTCCCATCGACATCTGCTGATTCGAGCTGCCTTCGTTGAAAACGATGGCTCCATAGGTGCCGTCGGGGTTCTGGAAGGCGACGTAGCTGATGTCTGAAGCGCTGCCGCTCAAAGTTGCAGCGACGCGTCGGGCACCCGGATGGGCAGCGAGGCTGGCGTGTGCCATCACAAAGTAATGCGAGTTGTAATGGAGTGTGTGGTAGTCGTTCTGGTCGATATCGACTGCTCCGTAGCATGTCTGGCAACCACCATCAAGGTTCGGGCCCATGTTGAGGTCGAGCATGAAGTTCCACACCATCACGGCTTTGCTCTTGCGTGTCACAGTGTTATAGACAAGGTTCTTCATGTCGGTCAGCAATCTCGCCGAGAGGTTGCGACCGTTATTCCAAGTGCCGATGCTGGTCTCGGTGAAGATGATTTCCTTATCGGGCGCCTTCTCGTTGATGTCGTCGAGCTCTGTAACACTGCCCCCATAGTCGTGCCAAGCGCTGCCGACGACTAGCTCAATGCCGTCCATATCGTGGTCGAGCGCCTCGTAGAACTTGATGGGATAGTCCTGCTGGTCGGAGATGTTATCGTAGTTATAGTTGTGGTCGAAGCAATAAATCTTGGTCGAGATGCCAGCATGGGCAAAGGCAGGAGCGAGCTTATTGACGAAGGCTGCTTCTTCTGCCCAAGGCATGTAGAGGCTGGCGCAGTTGCCGCGATTGAGGGGCTCATTCTGTGGCGTGACGGCATAGATGTGAATACCCTCCGCCTCAAAGGCTTGCACGAAACGAACGAAGTACTGGGCATAAGTCTCGTAGTGGTCGGGATTGAGCGAGCCGCTAGTCCAAGAGTCGTACCCCACCCTATCGGACAGACTTTTCACTTTCATCCATTTGGGACAGGTCCACGGTGCCGCCATTATCTTGAGGTCAGGATTGATGGCGAGTATCTCTTTGAGGATAGGAATGACATAGTTCGTTTCGTCCGAATGAAGGCGGAAGTGCTCAAGTCCGGGCTCGTCGCAAAGAGAGTACTCTGTGCTCGAGAAGTCAGAGCACCCGATGCTGATGCGGGCATAGCTGACGCCGTAGCCGTCTGTGCGCGAGTAGGTTCTGGTCAAGAAAGCACGTCGATCTGCTGGTGCCATCTTCAGGAGATTGTAGCAAGCACTGTAGGTTATGGCATAGCCAAAGCCGTCCATCTCCTGATAGGTCGTTTCGGGCGAAATGGCAATGTGCTTCGAAAGCTCATTGTGGATGCTTTGCGAAGTGGTGTATTCCATCTGCCGTCGGCCGTCGGCCGATGTCGTATAGACGCGAACCTGTTCGGCAAGCGCGATGGAAGAAGCAAGAAGCAAAAGGGGAAGCGTAAGGAAGGTGGCTTTCATATCTTATTATCTCGTTTTCCTAATTCCTTAATTTCTCTTTATCGAAGCGCCTGTCATGCCATCGAGATTGACAATTGCAGTAGGGTTAGGCTTGTAAGTAGCATTCTCGCCTTCTGTCTCGTAGATGCAGCGATGCAGGTCTTGCATTGAAATGCTGACTGCGTTGCGACTGAGCTCGGGAACATTATAACTCTTGAGCAGGAGGATGTTCCATTCGGGGTCTTCCTGTGGGATGACGAAAGGTTTATGTGCCTTGCCTTGCTTGTCGAAATAAGCAACGAAGAGGCGGGTGTAATTATGGTCCATTCGGCGAGAGCTGAACACAAACCAGCGGCTGTTTGAGCTCCAACTGTGGAAGCTGTCCACATCGGGCGAGTTGGCCTCCGTCAGGGCATAGCAGCTGTCTGTCTGCAAGTCCTTCACCCAGAGGTCGCTCGACTTGTGCCAAATGTGGAACTGCCCGTAATCGCCTTTCGTGTAGAGGACGAAGCGACCATCTGGCGAAACGCGTGGCACACTGATGCTCTTGTTCTCGGCCACAGCGTTAACCTCCATCTTTGGTTTGCCGAAGCTGCGTGTCTTGGGCTCGAAGGGGATAGACATGAGGTTGTAGCGAACACTGTCAAACTTTATAAGGAGTTGCTGGGTGACTGTACTGTCGGGCAGGGAAGGCTCGAGCAGCGGCTTGATATAGCTTGTGCAATAATATAAGGTTTTTCCGTCGGGAGCCCAGCAAGGGAAGGTCTCGAGATCGTCGTGAGTGCGGATGATGTGGCTCACTTCGTTCTTCGAAACATCATAGAGCAGCAGGTCGCTCCTTTCGTCCATGACTTCGATCTTCTCTGGATAAAAGAGGTGGAAAGCCTGTCCGGTCTTGTTCGTCGAGAAAGCCACGAGGTTCTCCGTTGGATGCCATGAGGGATAAACGCCGCTCGTTAGGATGGTGCTGTCCTTGAGCTGTATCTTGTGTGCCTTGCCGTCCTGCACAATAATGGTTCCGCCGTGATTGGAACGGACATGGAACAACATGCTTCCGGTATCGCCCCAACGGTAGTTATGGCAATTGACGCAATGGTTCTCGCCATCGTTGTACTGGCGGTTGTTCTCATAGATAGGCGCTTCGTCGAAGGTCGTGAGGTTGCGCTGATAGATGCCCAACTGGCGATAGAGCTCATAACCAGGTTCGATAAGACGATAGCTGACGAAGGCATCGATGGGCTCCTCAGCAACGCTGAACTTGTAGGGCTTGAAGTGCACCCAGCCATCGGGGCGTTTGGCATAGACATCAACGGAGACTTCGTTGCCTTTGCTTGCAGTCAGGAGCGCCCTCCACTCGGTTGTGTCCATCCTTATCACGCCGTCTTCAGATGCTCCTGCAAGGAGTTCTTGCTCTTTGCCTTTCAGCTGGACGACGTATGCTGTAGCGGTTGAGTCGTGAACGATGAAGTTGAGAGCCGCTATGTTTGGCGGCACCACCACGTCCTTATAGTCGGGATAGATGTCTGCCTCGGCATTGGCCTCTATGAACTGCGACGGCACTTCTGCTTTTGGTTTGCATCCTACTATGATAAACAATAAGGAATATATAATATGTAATAATGTGTATCGCCTCATATTATTGTCTGTTGTCTGTTGTCCGTTAGTCTGTTGTCCGTTAGTTCACACCCGAGCTGCTTGAGGACAGGCTGGTATAACCCTTCTTGGTTGCCTTGAGGTTGCCGAAGAAGTAGTAGTATGGGTAATATCCTTTGTATTTTGGGAAAAGTTCGTAAGCAAAGCCCGAACGATCGCTCATGTATTGTTGCGTTGCCTGAAGGAAAGCTTGCAGCTGTGGCTGACGATAGTTGAGGCCCGTGAAGTGCTGCATGAGTCCGGCGTTCTTGTTCTCAGCCAACATGATGCCGTCCATGATGATGCTTGGCGGCGTTGTACCGACAAGCGGCTCAAGGCGCTCGACAAACTGCGGCATCAGTTTGGTGTAGAGGCAAACGCAGAGGCTGTTGATGAGCGCTTGCTTGCTGCGTCCCTCGACGAGCAGGAGGTTATATCCCATGAAGAGAGGCTGCTGGTATTGGTTCTCGAAGCTGTCGTGAATAGGCTCCGTCAGGCGTATCAATGCCATTTCCCGGTCGGCCTCGATGAGGTCGTTGCGCCGAACCATCGGCTCGTATTTCTTAACGAACGCTCCTTCAAAGGGAACGTGATGCAATACTGCCAGATACTTCTCTGCAAGCTCCCACTCTCCACGCATCAAAGCGCACTTTGTCTGGAGCTTCAGCAAACGAATGGTCGGGCCAGTCATCACCATTTGTTCCATGCAAGCATGTTGGGCAGACTCGAGGAAGCCGCCGTAGTAGTTGCCTTCGGGCACGTATAGGACGCTTGCGTTGTTGTGGAACCAGTCAATGCCGTGAACGCTGAGCGAGTCGTAATCCAAGCGGATATCGTACATGCGCTCAGCTATCTGGTCTGTCTGCACGAGAGAAATGGCGTAGGAGCAAGCCATCGGACGATTGCTCATCGTGGAATTAGCGCGGGCAAGCTTTTGTATGCCGACCCAGTCCTGACGGTATTCCATATCGAGAAGCTGGCAAATGACGCGGACGTAAGGACGCTTCCATTGGTCGAAGCCGATGATGGCCGCCAGCACGACGACGATAACGGCGAGCTGTATGCCTTTCTTTCCGTTCTCTCTTTTGCGGGGCTTAAAGCTGCAAATGATAATAGCCCAGATGCAAAGCACAACCAAGGCTGCGAAAGGAATGCCGAAGATGAAGCCAGTTCGTGCCTCGAAGAAGATGTCGAGCCCGAGCCAAGTGACGACAGCCACATAGAGCAAAGCCGGCACATACTGAATGGCTTGCCACGAGCCTTTAAGCCGCATGCAATAGCCTGTAAGCCAACTGCCTGCTGTCAGCATCAGAGCCATCAGCAATCCGCCAATCCAAGGGTACTGATAGAGTTGCAGCATGGCTCGCCCGATATAGCGTAGAATGCCATAAGGCTGACTCAAGATGAAGGTCATCAGGCGAGCGTCCGAAGACCAGAAGCTATACTCGCGACTGACGTGGAAGACGCTACCGTAGTACCATCCTGCCCAAAGCCATGCAAGGGCGAAAAAAATGGCGAGAACGGGTATCTTAGCTATCAAGAGCTGAAAGGTGCCGACCGATGACTTTTGCTTCTGTTGGGGAGTTCCCTTTTGTGGTGCCGCTCTATGCGGCTGTTTTGCTGGCTTTTTTTGCATTTTCTTTTCTCGATATCAGGAAACCCCGCAGGCGGCGTTTCAATTTCCGCGTGCGGGGATTGCAATCCCCGCGTGCGGCGTTGGCAATCCCCGCGTGCGGCGTTTTAAATTCCGCACGCGGGGATTTTAACTTTTCCTTTCTATTTGACTAAATATTTTTTGCCGCCTACGATGTAGAGGCCCTTCGTGGGCTTGCCTACACGCTGGCCTGCAATGGTGTAGATGATATTGCCGGGGTCTTTAAGGTCTTTAGAGTCCTTAAGGTCTTTAAGGTCTTTGATTCCGTTGGGATCGTCCCAGACATAGGTAAAGGGAGAGATGCCCTCGGCAAAGACGAACGAAGTGCCGTCGAAGATGTAGCCGCTCTCTGTCTCAGCGAAGAAGCCGGGATGAATGTCGCGATGTGATATGTTAAGGCTTACAGGGCCATTGAAAAGGACTGGCTCGCCTGCTTCAAATGTTTCGATATCGCAATCAATAGAACCATCTTCGTTGACGATGCCTAAACCTTCAATATATTCGTTGAAGGGCAGACAGAGAGCCTGATAGCCTTCGCCGCTCTTGGTGAATGTGAGGTTCTGGGCCGTGAACTCTGTCGGGATGTAGAACTGCTTGTCGCCATCGATAACGATTGACTGGGCAACGCTGTTGGGACCGACGACGTTGACGTTCGCAAGCAACTCAGGCGTCGGCTGCTTCTTTTCGGTCTGATCAGGCTTAACGTAAGCAATGGAATTGGCTGGAAGCGGACTCATCTCGCTGACGCCTGCCGTTCCCGTACCATAATAATATACCTTGTGAGCAATCGTGTCTCCTTCATAATAGACAGCCATCTCGCCACGATACATTGAAGTACCGAGAGGCACAAGCACTTCGTAACCGTTAGCCTCGCAAGCCATAATCTTGAAGCCGTCATTCACCTTCGCCTGTACGTAAGAGGGGAAGCTGAAGCTGTTCTTGTTGGTGAGGTAAACAAGGTTGCCGTCGTTGTCATAAATCTTGTAGCCAATAGCGCCCCTGCCCGAAATCTTATAGGTTGTCACGCCCTGACTGGTAGTCTTCGTATAGTAATAGCCATCCGTTTGGTACTCGTCGACAAAGTCGCTCCACTGGCCAACATCAGCATAGCCGATGGGAGCCTCACTGCTGTCGTAAGCCATGCGGTACTGTCCCTGAGGCTTGCCCTCGAACGGATTATCAGGAATGACAGGTGAGCGCTTGATGCGGTCGTCGATGAAGCAAATGCTCGGAGCCTTCGGATAACGGGCCATATAGGCCTTCGCCTCAGCAATATCCTGCTCGGTCGTCGTCACCCAATAGTTACCATAGTCGCCCACATAGAACTTTTCGTAAGGCACAAACATGCCGTTGACCTCGAAGAGCTCGCTCAGGTCGAGCTGAGCTGCATCGCACATCTTTTTGGCCATGTGCAGATAGTCCTGCTTGCCATAGCTTATGTAACCGCCCTTGTTGCCATCGCCATCTTCGACGTTGGCATCCCATGTGCTCGACCTCTTCTGTATCGGGTCTTGACGAAGCATCTTGAAGAGTGTCGGATAGAAGTTGGGGTTGTGTCCCTGTGCATGGAAATAAAGGTAGAGCTGGAAGTAGAAGCGCGTCTGCTCCCAGATGCTCATGCCGAACCATCCTGTGCCCTTAGCGAAGTCCTCGAGCGTATTGTTCACCTTCGTGCCTCGCGTCGTTGAGATGCCTTGCAGATAGACGTTGACGTTCGAGAACAGGTTGTTGCTCACCTCGGTTGCTCCCACGATGTTGAAGCAAGCCTGATGGTTGTGGCCGAACTCGTGCGAAGGTCCCCAGATGGCACCACCGCTTGAGGTTAACGCGTTATAGTTCATCACGGTGGGGATGGTACTGTTTTCGTAGTAAGTGCCATAAGTCGTGGAGTACATGTAGCCGTGGGTGACGGAGAAGGCATTCCAGACGTTGCGGAAGCGTCCAGCGAGGTCTTCCTTGAAGCCCATCAGGTCTTCCTCGCATTCGATGAAGTTGTTCCAGACGCGCATCAAGCCCTCCATTTCGCCCGTCTTGCCGACAGCATTCTTCACGAGGTTGGTGAGCATGGCAAAGACAACGCGGTCGCACTTAAGGTTGACAACTTGGCTCTTGTCGAGCATCTTCTCGTAAAGAAGGGTCCAGTCTTCGTTGGTCATACCTCTTGTGTAGTCGAAATAGCCTTGCAACTCGCCGCCCTCAATGTGTATCTTGACTGCAGGATAATCAGCAAGATACTTCGTCGGGTCGTTGAGCTGATAGAAGATGTAAAGCGTGCTGGGCTGGGCCAGAAGCACTGTGTTGAGTCCTGCATGCAGGCTTGTGGTCGAACCAGTCTGATGGTCGCCAGGGCTTTCGCTGTCGATAACGACCTCTGCTTGCAACGTGCAGTCCGGACTTGGTTCTTCATCGAGGTAAATGTAAATAATGTCGCCAGTGTTACCCACGATGCCTGTCGGACCGGAGAGCTTGCCAAAAGCGTTGCTCATGCCGGTATACTCGTTCCACGACATCTTCGAGTGATTGCTATAAACATAGTAGTCGTCGCGAACACGGAAGAACTTCTCGAAGCCTTCTCGCGTATAACCCGTCGAAGACGTGAAGCTTTCCCAAGTGTTGTTCTTAACCTTGAGCACCATTGCCTTCATGTTCTCGTTGAGTGCAGCAAAGTCAGCGTTCTGGGCAAGCTCCTCATCGGTGAGTGCCTGTATCTCGTCCTTGAGGACAGTGCAAGCGTTGTCCACGAAGAGATTTGCAAGGGCGGCCTTATATGTGTTAGTATTCAGAAGGAGGTCGTAGTAGTCGGTGAGTTTCGAACGGCCTTCTGCAACAAACTCTTCGCTCAGGTCAGCTTCCTCGAAGCCCCATACGTTGTTGGCGTTGGAGCACATCCAACCGACGACGTTGTTGCTTGCATCGCAGTGCAGGCCAATGTCGTCCGAGGAGTTCTCCTTGTCGACAATGAAATAAGTGATGTTCGTGGCGTCGTCTGTGCGTTTGAGCTTGAAGCCTTTCGTCGGCTTTGTGTTTGTCGTGCGATATTGTGTGCTGAGGCTTCCGTTCTGCAAGACGACATACCTTTGTGTGCATGCGTTCTGCAAGAGGGTCGTTCCGCTTGTGCTCGGCACGACCATCCAGTACTGCGAGAGCTTTTCTTCGTTCTTACCTTCGCAAAAGATGATGTTCGACGAGAAGTTCTCGTTGATGTAGTTCTTCTTGTTGAAGTTCCTGATGCGGTAGTACTTGCCTTCGACCGGTTCAGAGAGTCCACTTTGGGCAAGCAGGTTTGCCTGCACCTCTTCCATCGTGTAGTTCTCGACAAGCGAGATGCTCCAGTCGCAACCTTGGTCGCCTTGATAAGACCATTTGTATAGTGTGGTACCGTCGTTTCCGAGGTTGAGGCAGGAGAGCCCTGAGAAGTCTGACTTCTCGGAGAGGTTGATGTAGGCATCGTTCGCGCCGTTGTTGGGGCTGAGCTGAATGTAGATTGTCGTTGCAGAGGCAGACGGATCGCGGAAGTTGTTGTTGTCGTCGAGGAAACGCGCTGTGTTGGCATTGCGAAGTGTGTAGCCGCTGCCGCTCTTGCTGAGCAGCCAAACCTGCTCGAAAGTATTGTCGTTCTTGGGAGAGCCTACTGTGTTCGTGCCGTTATCGGCAAGGCGAACGTTGCTGTTTCGGCGGCTTGTGAGGCGGACGATGTTGGTGTTGCTCAGCACGTAGTTAACGTAGGCTGTGCCCGAAAGGTCGCTCAAGTCGGTAAAGGTAACCTGTCGGAACGCCCAATCTCGGTCGCTGCCTTCGCTGCCTTTGCTCGATGCGCCCTTCAGCGTGCCGTTGGTGCTCTGAAGGAAATAAAGGTTGTTGCTCTTTATGGACCAGTGTCCAGGCGTAGTGAACGAGCCGAAAGCAAAGGCATATTTCGACAGGGGCTCAGCGGCTGTGCCGTTGTTCTTGCTCGTGGTCACGTTGCAGTAGTAGTTGCCCAGCCCAGACTTCAGGTAATACTTGTTAGAGCTCCCTGTCTCTTCGAGCATTACGAGATAGCCGGCATTCGCCTGAGCATCGGTGCCGTTAGGAGACTGCGTGGTGACGCCAAGTGTGTTGCCTGGGCCTTCGAGGGCATAGGAAGTCGTCGCAGCATTGTAGAGGACGTACCACACACCCGTTTCGAGTTCGGTGGCTGCACTGCCCACGCTGATGATTTTACCTGCCAATTCGCTCGTCTGTGCCTGCGATGTGAGGCAGAAGCAAGGAGCGAGAAGCATCATGATGGATGTTAAAAGCTTTTTCATAATATGTTAGTCTTAGTTTAATGCTTTATGATTAGCCAAATGAGATAACTGAGATAACAGAGGACAAGCAGCGCCCCTTCCCATCGGCTGAGCTTGCGTGAAGTCCAGCAAACCAGCCAAACCAGCAAACAACTGCCCACGAACATAATCCAGTCGAATGGCACAATCTCCGTGACCTTCATGGGTACGATACTGCTGCAGCAGCCTATCACGAAGGCGATATTGAAGACATTGCTGCCGATCACATTGCCGAAAGCGAGGCCGAGGCTGCCTTTGTGAGCCGCAACGATACTTGTTGCGAACTCGGGCAGACTGGTGCCAGCTGCAAGGATGGTCATTCCGATGACGCTTTCTGCCACGCCCCACTCTCTTGCAACTGCAGCTGCATTGTTGACCAGGACGTGCCCTCCTATCACGAGCGCCGCCATTCCGAGAACAATCAGCAGCAGAAGCTTGAGCATCGGCGTCTTTTCTTCGAGCACTATATCTTGAGCCTCTTTCCTGTCCTTCATGGCGATTCGGTAAGCCATATACAGATAAACAGAGAAGAAGACGACAAGCAGAAGGCCTTCCCACCTTGCAATCAAACCGTTTGTAAAGGCAAAGCCGCAGAGCAGAGCTGAGGCCGCAGCACAAATCGGAAAGTCACGAACGAGCATCGACCGCTCTACGACGAGCGGTTTCATCAATGCCGAACCGCCTGTAATAACGAGGATGTTGAAGACATTGCTGCCGATGATGTTGCCCACGCTCATGTCCGAGCTGCCTTGAAGCACGCTCAGAAAGCTCACCATGAACTCCGGCAAACTCGTTCCGAGCGCCACAACAGTCAGTCCTATCACGAGTTCGCTGACCTTCAGACGTCGGGCAAGACCGCTCGCACCGTCTGTAAACCAGTTCGCTCCCATGAGAACCAAGGCAATGCCTGCTATTATAAGTGTTATTTCGAGTAACATAATTCAAACGCGCTGCAAATATACAAAATAATTTTCATATTTTGTTCATTCTCATTCCATATTCATCAATCTTTAATCTTTTTTATGTGAAACACAACCTTGCAACACCTATTTAATTTTCACGCGCATGCGCGAGAGCCCACTCAGCAAGCCGAAACAGCAGACCCGACAGTTGTCTCGACAAAACTTCGCAGGCGAGGTTCGTTATAGATACATGTATCTACAATTATACATACATGTACATTTAATTATACATACATGTATCTATAACGAACACGACGTGCCGTGTTGAGGAAGTCAATGTGTCGAATCTGAAAACTCGGCGTGGTAAGTTAGATTTTTCAGCGTGGTGAGTTGGATTTTTCAGCGTAGTGAGTTTGCTGGAGCGGCCTGAGGCGATTCCACGCTCTTCTGCATGCAAAGATAAGTTAAAAACGTCCGAAATCGTGCAAATAAAGTTGCATTTTACCCTTTTTGCTTTCACTTTTCAACTTTTCTTCTTACCTTTGCCGACAGAAAGGCAAAGCAAGTCTCTGCCTTTCAACAGTGAGAATGACAAAAACAATAAATAGTAAACGGTTAAACGATTAATAATAAGATGAAGAAGTTAACTCTCGCCATGCTGCTCGCACTCTTTGGAGCAGCTGCAATGGCACAGAATTTCGAAGGTAGCACCATTGAAGAGCGCATCGCGTTCTCTACTGGCGACAATGAGGACACCATCAAAACCGCCAAGGGCTACATCACCATGTTCCAGCAGACGAATGCGAACAAGGACTATCAGGACATGTACGAAAACTACAAGTGGATAAAGACGTATGCGCCCTTCGCACAGAACGGCATCTACACGCAAGGCCCGTTCATGTTCTACAACCTTATCAATGCAGAACAAGACCCCGTCAAGAGGCGCAGGTACTTCGACGAGATGATGGAACTCTTCCAGCTTCGCCAGAAGAACCTCGACGCCCTGAACTCTTTCGCAAAGACGAAGAGCACCCTGGGCGACGTGCTGAGCGTAAAGGCTGAGTACTACAACTGGACGGCTCCTGTTGTCCTCGGACAGAACTTCGACCTTCGTGGCTCGTACAAGAACTTCAAAGAGGCCATCGATATGGTGAACGAGCAGGGCGGTCGTGAAATCACGGGCTCCTTCCTCCAGACCTTCTTCCTGGTGAGCGACGCCATCTACAAGGCAATGCCCAACACCACCCGCGAACAGTATCTGCAGGACTATCTGGACAGC
>Ga0256407_10012631_pt1 | contig 11451 bp, 9 predicted proteins | sample RumenRJG_04DNA_FD_193489 | JGI IMG/M metagenome (GOLD analysis project Ga0256407, IMG submission 193489) | Bovine rumen microbial communities from Lethbridge, Alberta, Canada - RJG_04 | ecosystem: Host-associated > Mammals > Digestive system > Stomach > Rumen | place: Canada: Alberta | collected... | reverse complement strand
ACGGCCGATTGGAATATTATTGATATTATTACCTTAACGGGATATGGGGTGGCTGTTTTTTCCTTTTTCGCGTTTCAGACAGATTTTAAGTCCCCTAAAGAACGGGGGGCATTTTGGGGATTGATCTTTTTAACCCTTGTGTGTGTGCTGCGGGAATTAGGGGCACAACATTGGCTAACCACGACAGATACAACCGCTTTTAAGGGGAAGTTTTTCTTGAATCCTAATAATCCGCTTTCTGAAAAGATCCAAGCTGGTTTGATTTTAGGGGTGATTGTGGGATTTATCCTGTATTTTATGATTCGTTATACCAAAGTTATTGTATTGGGTTTTTTCAAAAAACGTCCTTTATCTTGGACGGTGTGTTGCTTGGGGGCCGCTGTGATTATTGCAAAATTCTTTGATCGGTTCCCGGGACATTACCGCAAGGCGATGGGGATGAAATTAAACCTTGAAACGATGAGTCTTTTTTCATTAGCAGAAGAAATGGGGGAGATTCTGCTTCCTTTGTTGATTGCGTTGGGGGTGTATCAATATCACCTATTGAAACGGCAAAACAATCAATAAAAGGCTATGTAATAAATTGAAATAATCCTTGATTTGAAGTTTAGGGGCTTGCGGTATATCCTATCCTTACAGAAATGAAAGGATAACGTATGATTGCAGAAATTCAAACCATGGGGACGTATAAATATTGTCAGAAAACCTTACAGAATCCTATTGCTTGTGTAGGGGTTGGTTTGCATACAGGTCAAAAAGTGCACATGACTTTACGTCCGGCAGAAATTGATACAGGAATTGTGTTTAGACGGGTGGATATCACCGATAAGGATAATGTGATTCCGGCGACATACAACCATGTTGTAGATGCCAGATTGTGTACGTGTATAGGAAATACGGCCGGGGTAAAAGTATCTACCATAGAACATATTATGGGGGCGTTGGCTGGGTTTTGTATTTCTAATGCCGTGATAGAAGTGGATGGGCCGGAAGTTCCTTTAATGGATGGGTCAGCGACGGATTTTGTGACCTTAATTGAATGTGCCGGTGTTATGGATCAGAATGCCCCTTTAAGGGCTATTAAGGTTAATCAAGAAGTTGTCTTGGTTGATAAAGGGGCTGAGGTCGCTTTGACCCCGGCCGAAGACGGATTAGACCTTAATTTTATGATTGATTTTAAATCTAGGGCTATTGGGCATCAAGAATATTCTGTTCCTTTGGATACAGATACGTTTAAAAACGATATTGCGTATGCTAGGACCTTTGGATTGGCCGAAGAAGTTGACGCGTTGCGTGCTATGGGGTTGATTCAAGGGGGGAGTCTTGACAATGCCGTTGTGGTGCAAGGGGATACGATTTTAAACCCCGAAGGATTGCGCAGTGAAAATGAATTTGTCGTGCATAAGGTACTAGATGCGGTTGGGGATTTGTATCAACTTGGGATGCCGGTTATTGGCCACTTTATGGGGGTAAAATCTGGGCATGCCCATACAAACGCTTTGTTGAAAATGCTGATGGCTGATGAAAAGAATTATACCGTTGTGTGTCTTGATGATTATGAAGCCGAAAAAAACGTCAGAAAAACAGCGTAATTTCTTGAAAAGACCTTAAAAATTTGGTAATCTTCCCCTGTTTTAAGGAGAACCATGAAAGCAAAAACATCAGATATTCGGGCAAAGGTCCTGAAAGATTTAAGGGACGTTTTGGTTAAGAAAAAGAACCTGCAAGCACAAATGGATGCAGTGGTTGTTTTGTTAGCCAAAGCCCTAGATGTTGGGGTGTGTTCATGTTATTTGGCGCGCCCTGGCGACGTTTTGGAATTGTATGCCACTTATGGCCTAGATAAATCATCCGTTCACGAAACGTTTTTGCGGGTAGGCGAAGGTTTAATTGGGGAAATTGCCTTTCAAAAAAAAACGTTGGTTTTTGAAGATGCTTGGGCACACCCTAGTTTTGTACATAAACCGGCCACGAAAGAACAAAAGTTTAAATCCTTGATGGGAACGCCAATTTTGTATAAAGGACAATTAATGGGGGTCTTGGCTATCCAAACGCAGATAGTGATGCCTTTTGACACAGAAGTACAAGAATTGCTAGCCCACGTTGCGTTGATTTTAGGGGAAGTGGTGGGTTTGGAAAATTCCAAAAATCAAGGTAAATTAGAGGTTCTGCGTGTCCATCGTAAAATAGAAGGGGCCGCCTTAGTGGAAGGCCTTGCCTTGGGGCAGGCCTTTATCCATAAACGGGCTGGCCGGTTTTCTGAAATCTTAGCCAAGAACCCCAAAAGCGAAATGAAGCGCCTTCAAAAAGCGTTTGAAGCCATGGAAAAACAGATTCATACCATGATGCAAAAAACCGCCCACGAAGAAGAAACAAATATTATAGAAAGTTATTTGAAGTTTACCCAGGATAAGGGACTTCGGGAAAAAATCAAGGCGTTTATTGATAAGGGATTTACGGCAGAAGTGGCGGTCAAAAAAGTGCTAGAGGATATCACCGAACGCATGGAAAAAATGTCCGATCCTTACTTAAAGGAAAAAGTTCATGATTTTCAGGATTTATCAAATCGGTTAATTCGGCATTTAAATGGGGAAGATAAAGAAAAACACAAGTTGCCGAAAGAGGCCGTTTTAGTGGCGGATAGCTTGGGACCGGCTGAATTATTGGATTATGATTTATCCCAAATTAAGGGCCTTATTTTACAAGAAGCTTCCCAAACGATGCATGTTGTGATTGTGGCCAGATCTTTAAATATCCCCGTGGTGAGTGTGGGGCCAGATATCACCTTGATCGCGGCAGATGACGAAGTCGGGATTGATGGGGTAAATGGGGTTGTGTATGTGAATCCCGAAGATGAAATCTTGGATAAAATGGCCTTACAGTTGAAAGAACAAAAGGCCCGTCAAGAATTTTATGGGACACAACGGGAATTGCCTTCGGTAACACAAGATGGATTTTATGTTTCCTTGAACGCTAATGTGGGGTTGCCCACAGATATTTTATCTTTACAAAAAGGGGCGTATGAAGGGGTAGGGTTATACCGGACGGAATTGCCCTTTTTAACATCTGAACAATTGCCGGATCTAGATGCCCAAACCAAGATATATCAAACGGCTTTGCAAACTTTTGGGGATAGACCTGTTTATTTTAGAACCTTAGATATTGGTTCAGATAAAGTGTTGCCTTATTTTGATAATCGTGGGGAACAAAATCCAGCTTTGGGGTGGCGGTCTATTCGTATTACCTTGGACAGGCGTTCCTTGTTGCGGGAACAATTAAGGGCGTTTATCAGGGCGACGGCAGGAAAAGACCTATATGTGATGTTTCCTATGATCGCAGATATTGACGAATTTATGCAAGCCCGCCGGACCTTAGATATTGAGCTAGAACGCGCCATCCAACAAGGAGAGGCCCTGCCTAAAAAAGTATCAGTCGGCACAATGCTGGAAGTGCCTTCTTTAGTCTTTCAATTACCCGCCTTATTGCCTTTGGTTGATTTTGTGTCAGTAGGAACCAACGATTTAATGCAGTTTTTATTTGCCGTAGATCGGGGAAATCCCGCAATTTGGGGAAAATATGATATGTTATCCCCGGCGTTATTAAGTGTTTTAAAACAGGTTCAAGATGCCTGTGCAAAGGCCAAAGTCCCTTGTTGTGTATGCGGAGAAATGGCGGGGAAACCGCTGGAAGCGTTTGTCCTTATAGGGTTAGGATTTAATCGCTTGTCCATGGCCCCTTCATCTTTAGGGGCGGTTAAGGCCACTGTTCGGACAATGAATCAAGCTAAAACCGCTGAGTATTTAGATCGTATTTTGTCTCGTCCTGAACATTCTTTGCGTGATCGGATACGCAGTTATGCTTTGGATCAAGGTGTTTTTATTTAGGAAAGGAAAAAAATGACAGTTAAAGCAATTATTTTAGCCGCAGGAAACGGAAAACGGATGAATTCGGATTTACCAAAAGTGTTGCATAAGCTAGGGGGCAAACCCATGGTCCAGCATGTTTTGGAAACCGTTGGGGCGTTGATCCAGAAGAAATTGTTGTGGTGATTGGCCCGGATGCGGATGATGTCAAAGCCGCGGTCGCCCCTTACAAAACGGTTGTCCAAGAACAACGCCTTGGAACGGCTCATGCCGCTTTGGCTGCTAGGGATTACTTGGCACCATTTGATGGTCAAGTGCTTGTTTTATTTGGGGATAACCCCTTGATTACCCCTAAAACATTAAAAGAAATGCTGAAAAAAGCAGCCAGTGGAGTGGATATTGTGGTTTTGGGATTTATTCCCGCCGATGCCCGGCGTTATGGGCGACTTGTGATGGGGGATGATGGGTTGCAAGCCATTGTGGAATACAAAGATGCCACCGAAGAACAGCGGGCCATTCAATTATGTAATTCCGGGGTTATGTGCTTGAACGGACGGTATATTTTGGATTTGCTGAAAGCGGTCAAGAATGAAAATGCCGCGGGCGAATATTACTTAACGGATGTGGTAAAATTGGCAAAAGACAAGGGCTTGTCCTGTGATGTGGTCATTGGGAATGTGGAAGAACTTCATGGGGTGAATACTCAGGAAGAATTGGAAATGGCCGAAGAACTCTATCAACGACGCTTACAAATGGCGTAAAAGGAAAGGGGGGCTAGATGTATCTATTATGGGAAGCAGGGGCAACCTGCAATCGCTTAACGTATAGAACACAAGGGGATACAGCCCCCAATGCTTTTGTTTGTGAAAAACGGGTGGCTAAAGAAAGTGATTTTAGCTTTTTAGAACGACATTTAGAGGCCTTTGGTTTCAAAGAAAAAGGGGGACTTTGGGTCGCTAAAGATGGGGAAATTTTTGAAGGGATTATTTTGGCGGTGGCTGGGGCCGTTGGGGAAGACGGAACAATTTGTGCCACCAATCGCCCTTGGAAAGAGGTTACGCGTTCTTCCTTGATGAATAGATATCATCTTAAAAAAGTTATTTTGATGAATGATGTTCAAACGCAGGGCCTTTCTATTCCGGGAATAGCGAAATTATTAGCTAGGGGTAAAGAGGCCGAATGTGTCCAATTGAATCGTGTGCCTTTGCCCGAAGATTTTGAAGATCGGCCCAAGTTTTTGATTTCTTTGGGAACGGGCTTGGGGGCTTGTGTGATTCATAAGGAAGGGAATTCATGGGTGTCAGAAGCGGGGGAATATGGGCAGAATTTACCGCCTATGCTTGGGGAAGCCGAAGCCGAACTTGCCCCGTTTATGCGGGTGCAGTTTATGCGTAAACCGGTGCCACCCGATGCCTTAACATTGGAAAATTTCGTGTCTGGGACGGCTTTAAGTATTTTGTATCAGGCCTGGGCGGATAAAATGGGCTTTCCGGTGCGCAAAGAAAAACCCAGTGAAATTTGCAAGATGGCTTCTTTGGCAGAAGTATCCCCTAAAATGCAACATAAAATTGCCTTAAAAGCCGTGGAAAGTTTGTTGGATGTGTTGGGGCGCTTTATTCATAACGTCGGACGGTTTTCATTGTTTCCGACGGGGGGGATTTATCTGGCCGGCAAAGTCTTGCAGAATCCCTTTATTATCAATCTAATGCGCCAAAAAAAGTTTCAAGATTTATGTGCACATGCGACCAGAACATTACCGCATCATGCCGATAAGATTCCTTTGTTTTTAATTCAATCCCCAGCGGATACCATGGGGGTTAAAGGGATGTTGGCGGTTTATAAGACGTGTTGACCTTTTCGGGAAAGACAGGATGTTTTTTCTTGACTTTAGGGGAATTTTGTTGTAAAATACCCAATCATTATGTTTGAAAAATGGGGCGCTGAATGACATCAAGTTTAGCAAAGACAAAACAGGATTCAGAAAATATGAATGAATCCAAGGTTCTTATGGAAAATCTTATTGCCGAAGGAAAAGAACGGGGATTTGTGACTTTAAAGGCTTTAAAAGAGGCTTTGCCCCCGAAATCGCAAACCGAAGAAGCGTTAGAAGTGATTATTTCTTCTTTGGTGGATATGGGTATTCAGGTTGAAGAAGAAAATACAGGGTTGAGCGATCTAACAACGGCTATGTCTTCGGATAATTTGGTTGTTTTGGACGAGGAAGAATCCACAGAAGATAAGGGGGAAGGCCTTGTTCGGGTAAGTGACCCCGTGCGTTTATACCTAAAGGAAATGGGGGGGGTAGAACTCCTGACAAGGGAAGGGGAAATTGCAATTGCTAAACGGATTGCGGCGGGCTTGAATACGATGATGAGTGGCCTTTCCGAAAGCACTATTACCATGGCGGCCTTAAAAGAATGGCAAGGGGCCTTGGAACGGGGGGATATTTATTTAAGGGATGTGATTGATTTAGAAACGACTTTTGAAATGTTGCCTGGGAAAAAAGGTGATAAAACAGATGAAGAAGGCGTGAAAGAAGAACAGGAAAATCAATCTGATAAACAAGCTAGTGTTCCCAAGGAACAACCTAAGGAACAACCTAAGGAACAACCCAAAGAACCCGCTAAAGAACCCGAAAATACGGCGGCTAAAAAAGAAGCATCTGATGATGATTTGGCCAGTGAAATAGACGCGTTCTTGGAAGATAAACCCCAAGAGGAAGAAGAGGATGAAGAAGATGAAGAAGGGGCTTTGTCTATCAAACAAATGGAAGAAGCGCTGCGGCCTTTTGTCTTGGAATCGTTTAGTGAATTAGATGCTTTGCATGAACAATTTAAAAAAATTCAAGAAACAAGAATAAATGCTTTGATTAAACAAAAGCCGGTTTCTGCAAAAACAGAAAATACGTATCATGCCTTGAAAAAGGAAATGATTGGATTGCTTAGAAAAATTCAGTTAACCCCTCAAAAAATTGAGGTTTTAATCAATCAAATGAATGCAATGAATCAAACCTTAATGGAAGAAGAAGGGAAGTTTTTGCGGTTGGCGACAAGTTTTGGGGTCCCTAAAGATTCTTTTATTACCTTTTATCAGGAACATGAACTGACCGCTGATTGGGTGGCGCATCTTAAAGGAAAAAAGGAAAAGACTTGGAAAGTACTGACCGAACAAGGCATTAAGCAAATGACGGAAATTCAAGATACAATTCAGGAAATTGTTCGTCAGGTTCATATGCCTTTGTCAGAATATAAAAAATTGGTGTCCACAATCAAAAAAGGGCGCCAAGAAATGAACAAGGCTAAACAAGAAATGATTGAAGCGAACTTGCGTCTTGTGATTTCTATTTCCAAAAAATATACCAATCGGGGCTTACAATTTTTGGATTTAATCCAAGAAGGAAATATCGGTTTGATGAAGGCCGTGGACAAGTTTGAATATCAACGGGGATACAAATTTTCAACGTATGCGACGTGGTGGATTCGCCAATCTATTACTCGGGCGATTGCGGATCAAGCCCGAACCATCCGGATTCCTGTGCACATGATTGAAACGATTAATAAGATGCTAAGGACGTCCCGTCAAATGGTGATGGAAAATGGGTATGAACCTACCCCAGAAGAATTGGCAACACGGATTAATTTGACACCGGAAAAAATCAAAAAAATTATGAAAATTGCCAAAGAGCCGATTTCTTTAGAAACGCCGGTTGGGGATGAAGATGATGGGCATTTAGGGGACTTTTTACCAGATACCAAAAGTATTCAGCCGCTTGAAGCCAGTATTCAAAGCAACTTACGGCAATCGTGTACAGCGGTGTTATCAACCTTGACCCCACGGGAAGAACGGGTGCTTAGAATGCGGTTCGGGATTGGGATGAATTCGGATCATACCTTGGAAGAAGTCGGGGTACAATTTGCCGTAACCCGGGAACGGATTCGTCAGATTGAAGCCAAAGCCCTTAGAAAATTGCGGCATATCAATCGGTCCAAGAAATTGCGGAGCTTTTTGGAAGAAGGCTAAGCACTTTTGGGGCTTTCAAAAAAAGTGCTGGACAAAGGGGAAAAAATAGTGTATAAATTCTTTTGTGCTTGCCTAGATAGCTCAGTTGGTAGAGCAAGGGACTGAAAATCCCTGTGTCGGCGGTTCGATCCCGTCTCTAGGCACCATCTATTGGGGTTCTGTAAAGAATCCCAATTTTTTTTATGCGCTCATCCTGCATACTTAGAAGAGGTATAAGAGATCTTCTTATTAAACAACATCCATTCACTTTTTTTTAATATTTTATTTATATACTTATACTTGTAGCGGGAGTGGTGTCCGCTATGAGGGTTGAAAGCCTCTGCAAGTTGCTGATACACTGTCAGCGTAAAACCGCTTCTGGTCTTATGACTGGAAGGCGGTTGAATAAGCTGGATTTATTCCAGTCAATATTCCGCACTATTCTTGCAATAGCTTTCAACTTCCAGTCGCCTGCCACACCACGGGCGATTTTTTGTTGGAAGGAATGGTTATGAGAAATTTTAGTCTGGTTTCATTTTTTAGTGGTGCTGGTGGTTTAGATTTAGGTTTTAAAAAAGCAGGGTTTAATATAATATGGGCTAACGAATTTGATAAAAGCATCTGGGCAACATTTGAACGTAATTTCCCAGAGACAAAACTAGATAGACGTAGTATAACTGATATTGATGCCAGTGAAATACCAAGTTCCATTGGTATTATAGGGGGACCCCCTTGTCAGAGTTGGTCTGAGGCTGGTGCTAGGCGTGGTATAGAAGATAAACGTGGTCAACTGTTCTATGACTATATTCGCATATTAAAAGAAAAACAACCTAAGTTTTTTTTAGTTGAAAATGTATCTGGTCTTTTACATTCAAGACACGCAAATGCATTTAATGGATTCCTAAAATTATTTTCAGAATGTGGTTATAATGTTTCTTGGAAATTGCTGGATGCTAACGATTACAATGTTCCTGAAAATAGGAAAAGAATAATAATTGTTGGATATCGAGAAGATATGGGTAAAAAATTTGTTTTTCCAAAACCAAAATCTCATAAACCTACATTAAAAGAAGCTATTGGGGATTTACCAAAACCTATACCAGCAAAACCTAAAAATAAGACAAATGGTATTTTAAGTATTCCGAATCATGAATACATGGTTGGTAGTTGGTCACCTATCTTTATGTCAAGAAATCGTGTTCGTAGTTGGGATGAACCATCATTTACTATTCAAGCTGGTGGACGTCAAGCACCACTACATCCTGATGCCCCTCTTATGCAAAAAATTGCAACAAATAAATTTGCATTTGTTAAAGGTAAAGAAAACTTATACCGCAGATTGTCTGTTAGAGAGTGTGCGAGGATACAAACATTCCCGGACGATTTTATCTTTGAATATACTGATATAGCTGTTGGATATAAAATGATTGGGAATGCTGTCCCCGTAAATTTAGCTTTTGAAATTGCAAAACAAATTATGGGGGATTTAAACAAATGATCAAATCCACAGAACAGTCAATGATCATGGGAAAAGCCTATGAATATGCTTGCTTAGTTGCAATAAAAACAAGTGTTTCAAATTTTAGACCTGTAAAAATCGAAGAAAATTCCAGTTACGCAATTGCAAAAAGTTGTTTTGAACAAATCGCCACCCAAGAAAAACAAAATATGTTAAAATCGGCAACGGCTGGAATAGATGTCATCATACAAATGGAACCTAAAATTATTGAAGATGGCAAAGATTGTTTGACAATATTTTTACAACCAGATAACATAGCAAAAACTGGTGATATAAGAGATGTTATTATTATTCGTAGAGATATTAAATGGGAAATAGGGATATCTGTGAAACATAATCATGCCGCCCTTAAACATTCAAGATTATCCCAGCACATTGATTTTGGGAAGGAATGGTTCAATTTACCTTGTTCAAAGCAATATTTTGATGAAATAAAACCAATATTTGATTATTTAAACTCTCTTAAATTATCTAAAAAAGCCTGGTCAGAATTACCTAACAAAGAAGATAGTATCTACATTCCATTGCTTAATGCTTTTATAACAGAATTAAATAAATTGTTTTTAGAATATAATCATAAGGTTACATCTGGTATAATAAAATACTTATTGGGATCTGATGGTAAAGACTATTACAAATTAATCCATCACAATAATCACAAGACAACTGTTATGCCATTTAATATTCAGGGTACCTTGAATCAATCCTCCAATATTTCAAAACCCAAAATAAATATTCCCAAAATAAGATTACCAACACGTATTATTGAACTAGCATTTAAACAAAATTCCAAAACCACCATTGAACTAACAATGAATAATGGGTGGGCAATATCCTTTAGGATTCACAATGCCAGTACCTTAGTAGAACCAAGTTTGAAATTTGATATACAGTTGCGTGGGCAACCTGCAGATTTATTCTATATAAATGTAGATTGGTAATTCACCTTTAAAATTCATTTCTGCCAAATGCGGATAAATGATATGTAAGGTAAGAAATTACAAAAAAACAATAAAAAAAGTTGCGCTTGGAACTTCTATGATTATACTAAAAGAAAAGGGAGGTTCTTATGAAAAAATTATTTGTTGCACTTTGTTTGTTTTTTACCTTGGGAGGTTATGCTATGGATAAAGAAAATACCTTGTATATGGACTTAGATTTTGGGCGGGTTGTGATTGAATTAGATCCAAAAGTTGCCCCCAATCATGTCAAACGCATTAAAGAACTGACCCGTCAGGGGTTTTATAATGGGGTGAAATTTCATCGGGTGATTCCTGGTTTTATGGCACAAACAGGGGATCCAACGGGAACCGGTATGGGGGGAAGTGGCCAAAAGTTAAAAGCCGAATTCAATGATACACCCCATGTGCGGGGAACGGTGTCTATGGCCCGGGCGTCTGACCCTAATTCGGCCGATAGTCAATTTTTTATTTGTTTTGATGATGCTAGGTTTTTAGACCATCAATACACCGCTTTTGGACATGTAACATCTGGGATGGAATACGTGGATAAAATTAAAGCTGGGGCGCAATTTAACAATGGGATGGTGACGGATCCAGATATTATTGTGAAAATGCAAGTCGCATCTGATGTGAAAGAATAAAAAACGCACATAAAGGGGGGCATGTGCAAACTGGGCAACTAGATACTTTTTTTATCAATCACAGTAAAAAGGCCCGCGCTGGGGCGTTGAAGGGGATTTATAGGCGGGAAGAACCCCTGACGGAATTAATTCATACGCTGGTGCGATCAGATAAAAATAATGCCGTTGTGATTGGGGAAAAAGGTGTAGGAAAAACATCTTTGATTTTGGATTTAGTGACCTTTATGGCCGCCGAAGGGGCCCCAGAATTTTTCCGAAATAAAGATGTGATTTCCTTGGATTTATCGGCGTTGCTTTTGCAAAATACTGGGGATATTGCAGGACCTTTAAAAAGTATCTTGCAATATCTCAAGCAAAATAGAGATAAAATTTTATTGTATATTGATGATATAGGGTTGTTATGCCCGACGCAAACATCTTTTATCCCACCGGCGATACAAGAGGTCTTTTGCCAAGCGTTAGCCCGT
>Ga0256407_10012628_pt1 | contig 11451 bp, 6 predicted proteins | sample RumenRJG_04DNA_FD_193489 | JGI IMG/M metagenome (GOLD analysis project Ga0256407, IMG submission 193489) | Bovine rumen microbial communities from Lethbridge, Alberta, Canada - RJG_04 | ecosystem: Host-associated > Mammals > Digestive system > Stomach > Rumen | place: Canada: Alberta | collected... | reverse complement strand
AAAATAACAATAACAAAAGAAGAAGAAGAAGAATTTGAGGAAAAGGAATTTATAGAAGATGTAAAAAAAGAAAATAAAAATGAAAATGAAGAAGAAGAAGTAGAAAAAAATTCAATAAATTCAAAAGAAAATAATAATAATAATTCTAATAAAAAAGAAAAAAATATTAATAATTCTTCAAAAAATGAAAATTCAAGTGAAAAAAATGAATTTGAAGAAGAAGAAGAAAAAATAAAAGTAACAACAATTCCAATGAAAAATATTTTTTCAAATAATAAAATTGAAAGAAAAAATAATAAAGTAATATCAATGATACAAAAAAAAAGTGGATTTAAATTAGACAATGATACATTAGAAAATGAAATTCAAAATAAAAAAACTCAAAATTATGATATTAAAAGAGTAACTCCTTATCAAAAAGGAGATTCTACTTTAATTTCAAAAAAAAATATTAATGAAATTTTTTATAGTAATAAAGATTCAAATCTAAAAAATATTTTTCCTGATGATGTTGAAATTACTAAAGTTAATTTTGATAAATATCAAAAAATAAAAAAATCAATTCCTAAAAAAACTATTATTAAAAATTTAATTAATATTGAAAAAATTACTCCTGATATTATAAAACAATTTTATGAAAATTGTAAAAATAAATTAAGAAATAATATAACTTATGATGAAATGATTAAAACTTTTTTATTTTCTAAAACTGAAGAATCAAAAAATTTTTTTGATACTTTTAAATTAATTGATATTCAACAAAATGAAGATGATAAAATTAATATTGGAGATGTTTTAATTTTATTATTAAACAGTACTAAATTATTTTATGAAGAAAAATTCAAATTTGAATTCTTAGTTTTAGATATTGATCATAGTAATTATTTATCAAAAAAAGAACTTATTCATTTATTAGAATTAAATTTTATGACTTATATTACTAAAGAAATTTCAAAAAGATTTAAATTAATTGTTAATGAAATTAAATCATTAGGCTTTGTTGATGAAGAAAATTTTGATTATGATATTTTATTAGATATTCTTAAAAAAAAACCCTTTTTATTTTTCCCTTTTTCTCAACATTAATTAAATATTATTATATATTAAATTAATTATATCTATTGTATATAAAATATTGAATTAAAATAATTTATTTTTCATTTAAAAAGAATTATTTATTAAATGAATACAAATAATGAAAAATGGAACAATTAAAAATTCATATATACCTGAAACAAATACTAATCATTTTAAATTAAAAGAAAAAAGTTCAAAAAATGAAGAAGAAATAAATCATTATTTATTAAATAATCATAAATTAACTTCTACGAAATCATATGAAAGATTTAATATTGAGAAAAAATCAGTTAAAAACAATTTAGAAAAAATAAATAAAGTAAAAAATAATATTAATAATAATAATGATAATAAGATGTTAAAGAAATCAAATTCAAAAAATAATGTTTTTATTCCAAAAAAAACTTTTACAAAACAATTATCAAAATTTAATAATAAAATAAGTCAAATTCCATATGAAAAATTGGAGAAAGAAATTGATAATATATTAAATGATACAAATGAAAAAATTTCAGCTTTGACAATTTCATTATCTCAAATTGATATTAATGCAGAAAATTCATATTTAAAAATACAAGAAGAATATTCTAAAGCTCTAGAAAATTTATATAAAGAAAGAATTAATAATATAAAAGAAATAAATGAACAATTTGATTTTGAAATTTATGAAAAGAAAAAAAATTTAATTGATGATAATAATATATTTTTAGAAGTTAATAATAAAAAAGAAGAAAAATTAAAATGTTTATTTGAAGATTTTATTAAAAAGAAAGAGGAAATTAATAATAAATTTGAAAAACAAGTTCAAGAAATTAAAAAAAATTGTATTTTACTAAGGAAAAGATTATTTAATAATACAATTTATGATGAAATAAAAGAAAAAATTTTAAATCTTTTAAATAATACAAATAATAATTCAAATATAAATAATATTGATAATCCTACATTGAAAAAATCAGCAACAGCAAAAAATATTTTTAATAAACCAATCAATAAATTATTATCAATGAATAGAAAATTAAAACCAAAAATATAATATTTTTTTTTCCGAAATAAAAAATAAATTAAAAGACTATTTGTATTTTTTTGTATATATAATAAATTAAATATTTATTTATAAAATTTTTTCAAATTCATTTTTAAACTCTATGACAATTAATTAAATAAGTATAAAAATATTATTTTTATAAAAAAAAATATTTATTCAAAATTACCAATTTGTATTGAATTAATAATTCTATTTGAAACTGGAATTTGAGGTAAAATTAAAGGAACAATATTTACATCATCATTATCATTTAGTAAAGTTATAACTTTTTTATGAGTATATAATTTTGGAAAAACCTCATTTCTATTTTTAATAGGACTCTTTGATAAATAAATTTTTCTATTTTTTTGATTAATTGGTGAAAAATTTTTTTTTTCTTCTTTTCTAATATTAGTAATAATATTAGTAGATGCTCTTTTAATATTCATTTGTTTATCATTTTCAGTTTTTAAATAAATTGAATGTCTCTTATTAATATCTATATTATTTAAATTAAATAAATTAGGATGATGAATATTTAAAACAGAATTTCTTGAAAAATTATTTAATAATTTTGATTGATATTCAATATTATCATTTTCAATTTTAATATTTTGTTTTATTTTATGATTTTTTTCTTTATTTAAAATTGGACTTGAACTTTTTCTTCTTTTATTTGAAATTAAATTCAATTGTTTTATATCATTAATTTTAGAATTTTCAATATCATTATCAATTATATCAAAACTATATAATTGTTCTTTATTCAATTTTTCTTTTATTTTCATACTATAATAATTGCATTTATTAATATAATCATTATTAATATAATAAATAGGAATTTTTTTCTTTTTATTTTTTTTATAATGTATAATTTCATCCATCAAAGGTAATTTCTCAATAAACATTTCATCATGTTTTTTACAATAATTTAAAAAAATACTAATTAATAAGAAATTTTTTTTATTTGTTAAATTATGTTTATAAGACAAAATTTCATTAAAAGTTTTAGGTATAGGATCATTTTTATTTCTAGTAATCCAAGGATGTCTAATTGCTTTATCAGAAGTATATCTCCAAGAAGGATTTGGTTCTAATAATTTACTAATTAAATTTTTAGCCATATAAGATAAATTATTACAATAAGTAAAATTACCTTTTTTTATTTTTTCACAATAATTTTTTTTATCTAATCCCTTAACATAAAAAGGATGTTTATTATTATTAAGTAACATAAATAAAATAATACCAATTGACCAAATATCAACAGTTTGTGAATAAGATTTTTTTTCTATTTGCTCAGGAGACATATATAATAAAGTACCACAATAACCATCAATTAAAGGATTAAATAAATTTTGTTCACTTAAACCAAAATCAATTAATTTAATACTTGATAAATCATTTTCATTTGAAAACATAATATTTTCTGGTTTAATATCTCTATGACATATTTGTTTATTATGTAAATAATCAGTTGCATTTAGAATTTTATGTATTATTATACTTGCATTTTCTTCTGTTATTTTATCTTTATTTTTTTTCATCCATTGACTTAATGTTCCATATTTTAAATATTCCATCATTATTAAAAGTTTTGAATTTGTTTCTTCATAACCAAAAAATTTAACTATGTTTTCATGATGTAATTGTTTTAATATTGTTATTTCTTCTTTCATTTTTCTAATTGATTCTGGGGATGAACCTAATTTGTTTATTACTTTTATTGCTAATTCTTCATCTGTGTTTATATCTATTACATGAATTACTATTCCAAAGGAACCATGGGCTATTTTTTCTATGAATTTATAATTTGAATCTAATTCATATGGGACGTCGTTTGATAATTCTTGGATATATATCTCCATTTTAATAATTTTTTTTTTTAGAAAAATTATTTGATTTTTAATTTATATATTAATTTTGTATTAATTTGTAAAAAAATAATTTTATAGTCGATTATATATTAATTGATTTTTAAATATTTAATCAAATATGTTTAATTTTAAAAATAATATTTTAAATATTAATTTACTCATTTTATAATCAAAAAATTTTTTAAATCTATAATTAAATTTAATTTATATTTAATTAATTTTCATATTAAATATCATGAAACAAGTAAGAGGTGATGTGGATATGATAAAAGATCTCCTTTATCCAGAGAAAAAACAAAATAATAAACTATGGCAAAAGAAAAATATTCAAAATATAAAAGAACAAGAAGAAAGAAACAGAAGAATAAAAGAAGAAAAAGAAAATAAAATAGAACCAATTCCCTATAAATTAAAACAATTTCTAAACGTAGAATCAAAAATAAAAAAAAATTCCCAAGACTGGATACATGAACCAAATAAAATAAAACCAAAAAGTGAAATAAATACAAGATCAAAAAACAATGGAAATATAAAAATAAAAGTACCAAATAGAGAAAATAATTTACAATATAATAATTCAAATGAAGAAAATATTTATGGAATAAATAATACTGATTCAAATAGTTTATTTGAGCAATATTATAAAAATAAAAATAAAGGAAAAAGTTTTGTTGGGATTAATGCAAGACCTTTAAGTCAACAAAATGTTTTTGGTGAAGAAGTTAATTATCAAATTCAAAAAAGTAATAATCAAAAAGATAATAATCAAAATTTAAGTGTTCCTGATTTAGTTCAAAATTATAATGCTCAACCAACTTTAAAAAGTAATTATAATGATGTTAATTTAAATGATTTAAAAGATGAAGAAATTAATTTATTACTTCAACAATATAATGAACAATTAAATGCTAATTCAAATCTTTTAAAAAAAAATGATTTAAATCTTGGTAGTAAAAATGTAAAAAATTTAGAAAGTGATGGTTTACTTCAACTTCCATCTCAAAGTAAAATAACTAATAATATTTTTCCAAATGATAATGAAAATATTTATCAATCAAAACCATCAAGAAGTCAAAATATAAATAATCAAAATATAAATCCAATAACAAATTTACCAAATGGAAATATATATCAAAAAAATCAAAATATTAATCCAATAACAAATTTACCAAATGAAAATATTTATCAAAAAAATCAAAATATAAATCCAATAACAAATTTACCAAATGAAAATATTTATCAAAAAAATCAAAATATAAATCCAATTACTAATTTACCAAATGAAAATATTTATCAAAAAAATCAAAATATAAATCCAATTACTAATTTACCTAATGAAAATATATATCAAAATGAAAATATTTATCAACAAAATCAAAATCCAAATACAATAAATAATAATATCAATGATGTTCCATATAATGAAATTCCCATACATGAATCACAATCATTAAAAGAAAAAGATGCAGAAATAGAAAAATTAATAAAAGACTATACTGAAAAATATGGTTGGGATGAAACAATAGAACAATTAATAAAAGAATATTCCTCAAAAGGAAAAATAGAATCAGAAGAAAAATATATATCAAAATCAAATAATAATATAAAACAAGATTACAATCAACCATATTTACCAAATAAAAATTCTCCTTTAATTTTACCAAAAATTCAAAAAAATTTTATTAAAGATAATAGACAATTAGTTATTGAAAATAAAATTCCTCAAAGAACAAAACCAAAAGAACAACAACAACAAGTTTTTCATAAAGATTATGGGAAAACGCCTTTATATATTAAAAAATATGAAATTGAGAATCAAATAAAAAAAGAAGAAAAAAAAAGAAGAGATGAAGAAAAAAAATATCCTAAAGGAACTAAATTATTATCTGAAGAAGAAAGAGTTAATACTTTAAATGGACTTTTAAATTCTAAAAAAGAAATTACTAATTTATTAGAAAAAATGCCTATTACTACAAGAACTATGGCAATGCAAAATAAAAAAGAAGAATTAATTCAAAAATTAGAAGAAATTGAAAAAGCAATTGATATGTTTAGTAAAAAACAAGTTTTTATCAAAGTTTAAAAAAAAATTTTTATAATTTTTATTTTTTATTTTCTCATTATTAATATATAATAATCAAAATTAATTTTCTTTTATATAATTTTATTAATCATTATAAAATTATAAAATAGAAAAATCAATGAAAAATTCCCATTTACAAAAACTAAAAATTATATTATCAAGTGCTTTAAATACAAGTAAATCAAAAGCAGCATATTCATTTGGAAAACAAATTCGTTTTAAAAATAATATTCCAAAAGATAATTATTATTCATTTTATAATCTCCCATCAACAATAACATCAAGATCAACTTCAATAGGTTTTGGTAATAAATATGATTTTACAAAAAGAAAAAATTTATCTGGTGAATATTTATATATTCCAATAAATAATTTTGATTCAAAATATAAAAATTCACCTTCTTATACAATATCAAAAAAAAATTCTTTAAAATTAAAAAAAATTTTCCCAATTGATTATATTAATTGTAGTAAAAATTTAGGTGATTTTTCACCAAAATATTCAATTGGTTTAAAAATGAAAAAAAAACCTTTATCAAAACTTGAAATTTTTCCTGGTCCTGGTAATTATTATAATGAGAGAAATCATAAATTATTAAAAAGTTATTCTTCAAATTTTTCTAATGCAGTTAGAATTAGACTTGATTTAAATGAAAAAAGATTCAAAAGTTATAAAGGAAATTTATCACCTGGTCCTGGAGAATATAAAATTCCTAGTTTGATTAATAAAAATGGGTTTATTTTTCAAAGTAATTTTAAAAGTGAACTTGGAAGAAGTTTTATTGGGAAAAATATTGGAAGTTGTGATAATAATAAATTTAGGAATTTATATTTAAATTTTCCTGGACCTGGGAAATATAATTTTTTTTCTGAATTTGAAGGATATAGTAATGAGAATATTAGTTAAAATTTTTATTTTTGATTTTTTGATTTTTTTTATGTATATTATATTTTGTATTTTTTTATGATTTATTAGTTAGTAAGAAGTTTTTATTGCATTTGTATACATTGATTAAAAGTATAAATATTTATATAATTATTATTTTTTATATTGAAATTTATTATAAATTTAAATACAAATATAAATAAATTATTTTAAATTAATTAAATTATGAATATAATTTATTATTTTTATTTTATTTAATGAATTAAAAAGATAGTAAAAATAGATTTAATATAATTAGTATATTTCAGGAAATTAAATAGACTAAGTCTTTTAAAGTAATCATTTATTTATTTTTTCCTTAAAATAAAATATCATAAATATAATATTAAATATAAAGTAAGATGATTATTATTTTATATTATAATTTCATCATTTAAAATAATTAAATCACAATTAATAAGTCAAATTTTTTTGTTTAACATTTTTAATAATATTGATTATAAAAATCATTTTTTCCTTATATATTAATATAATAAAAAATGAATTTTTAATATATAATAAAATAAAATAAAATAATTTAATTTATATTAAAAAAAAAGTTTGAAAATGGAAATTTTATAAATGTATATTATAATTTAATTTATTTAATATTTTAATTTTAACATAAAATAAGTGAATAATATATATATTATATTACTTGAATTTAAATTTAATAATGATTTTACTTTATATCAAAATCCATAAATTAACTAAATTCATAGCTATTCTAAAAACTAATTATCACTAATAAAGAGCATGCTATATCTTATTAAAATTATATAAAATTATAATATAATATATCTTTAAAATTTCATATATCATATTTTACTATTATATTATAATTTTATAATTTTATAATTTCATATTTTTAGCTTTATTTTGAAAAAAACAATAATATTCTTCATAAATATTACTTTTGACAAATAATGTATAATCACATAAGGAATAGAATTTATATTCTAATAAGTTTAATTCCTCATTTGAAATTCTACCAACATAAGCATATAATTTGGAAGAAAAATTAAAATCTTCATTAAACTTAACATTTAAAAAAACACTTGTTATAATTAATTTATATATATTATTATAACTAATAGTATTTTTTGTTTTATTCATTAAAGAAGTTATGGAAACAATCGAAAGAATTAAAGTTGATTCATTAATCCCAGTATATTTAACAATTGATGATATATATTCATAAATTGTTAATGATGGGATTTTTTCAGAATAAAAACAATCTTTATAACATTTATGCCTTTTTTTTTTATTTTTATTTATTATTTCTTCTAGTAATTTTGATATTGATTTAATTAATAAATAATATTCATCTTGTATTTTAATTTTAATATAATTAACATTAGGAGAAGTATCTAATGTTTTTTGAATTGAGTTAATTGACATTTTTATATTTATTTTTTTATTTTTTTTCATTTATATACATTTTTTTAAATAAAAAAGAGAATAAATACTTATTTATAATTATTTATTTTAAAATTTCTATTTATTTTATTCATTAATTTTATCTTGTATAAAAGAGTTAAATATTAATATAAAAGAATTTTTTAGATTTTCATTTGAGAATATTTCATTTATATTATTTTTTTGAAAAAAAATATTTAATTTCTCATTTAAACAGTTATTTAGATATATAAAATTACTAATTTCTTTCATAAATTCTTTTTTCATTTGAGAAATTATTTTTCCTTTTTTTTTAAAATTTTTATCCTTCATTATATTACTTATTTCTTTTCTTATAATTAATTCAATATTATCAATAAATTTAGCATTATCATTTTTTTCAATTATAATCTTCTTTACTTCATTTTTTTTCTCTATTGATTTTTTAAATTCGATTATTTCTTTAAAATTTATATTATCAAAACTATTATTATTTTCAACTAAAAAAATTTTATGATTTTTATTTTTAATATAAGGAGAATCATATTCAAAAATTTCATTCATTCTTATTATTATATTATTTGGAATTTTATCTTTTCTATTTTCATTATTTTTAATTACATAATCCAAATTATTTGTCTTTAAAAAAATTTCTAAATAAAAAAAATTATTTTTTTCATTTTTAAATTGAAAACTTTTATCCATTAATAAATTATAAATTTTTTTTCTCATTGATTTTAAAAAGAAATTATCATCTAAAATAATAAAATAATTTTTATTAATATTTTTAAAACAAAAATCAATAGTTTCTTTATATTTCTTTAAAAAATCATCTCTCATTTGTTGAAATTGAAGATAATTATTTTCATTTATATTTTCAATTTTATCAAAAGATAAATAAATAATATCAAAATTATAATTTAATTGATTTTCTTTTTTAATTTCCTCAATTAATTTTTCACAAAAAAAGCTTTTTCCAATTGCAGGAATTCCACAAATTAAAAAAGTATAAATATTAAAAAAGTCATTTTTAAAAAATTCATTATTTTCATAATTCATATTTAATTAAATCTAAAATTAAAAATTAAATTAAATGGAAAATGAAATTAATAAAGAAGATTTTCAAGAAGGAAATTATTGTCCATTAAAAATATTTAAAAATAATAATGTTGTAATTGAATCATTTAATTCAAATGAAAATATACAATATCAAAAAGAAAATTCAAGAATAAAACAAAATCAAATTGGTGTAATTAAAAAATTTGGTTGTATCTTTATTTTTAATTATAATAAAATTATTTTTATTGATAATGAAAAAATGGGTTTATTATTAGAAAAAGTTTATGGAAATGAAGATGAAGAAGTTGATTATTTTAAAATTAATGAACAAAAATTATTTATTTTAAACTTTAATTTACCTATTATTAATGTTTTTTTAGATAGTAATGAAGATAATATTTTTGTTTTTCAAAATGATGATGATAATAAAAAAACAATTGTTCAAAGTTTTATTATTTCAAATTTAATGATTGGAAATGTTTCTGTAAATTCTTCTATTACTTTAGATTTTGAAATTATGAGTGCTATTTGTTTTGATAATAATTTTTATATTTTAAACTCAAATAAAGATTTATTAGTTAGTAATTTGAGTTTAACTGAAATTAATCAAATTTCACAAAATGTTGAAAATTTCAATTATAATAATTATAATGATTCCCTTATTTATAATACAAATAATCAATTATTTTTAAAAATAAAAAATACAACAATAAATTTTCAATTATCTCAAATTTTTAATTTAGAAGAAGAAGAAATAATATACTTAGAAAATATAAATAATTTAATAATAATTTATACAATTTCAAAAAATGATAGAAGTAATAATGATAAATTATATGTAATACAATTAAATGAAAATAATGAAATAATAAAAATATTTTTAGATGAGGATATTTTTTTTCCAGATGAATATGAAAATGATGGAATATCAGTAAATTCATTACATAAAAGATCAATATTAACAGCATATAATGAAAATTTTAATTTATTTTTTTTATGTAATAAACAAGGAAATCAAATAGAAAAAATATATAATTTTGAAGAAGATGAAGATCCAAAAATTTTTAATTTAGATGATGATAAAAGAATTACTTCTTTAAATAAAACTGCAGGTGAAAATAATACTTTTATTGGAATATGTAAAATTGATTTTGAATTTAATAAATATGAAGGTGATAAAGAAATTATTGATGGAACTGAATATGGAAAACCTAGTTTATTTATATCTTGTGGTTATTTAGGTGGGATAAATTTATATTATTTAACTTCTGAAAATAGAGAAAAACTTAATTCTAGAAATGAATTTGAAAGTTATAAATTTCCAAATTTATCTTCTAATATAAATATTGTTGATGATAATAGAATTGAGAATCATAATGATGATAAAAATTTGAATTTAGAAAATAATAATATTGTAAATAAAATTGAGAATAATAATGAGATAGATTTAAATGTAGAAAATAATGATGGAAATGTAAATGAAAATAATAATAATGAAAGCAATATTAATAATAATGAAAATAACATTGAAAATAATAACAATGAAAATATAAATGTGAATAATAATAATCAAAATATAAATAATTCATTTAATAATAGTAATAAAGAAGTAATTGAAAAACAAATTAAAGAAGAAAATAAAATCATAAATAATCAATTAAATCTGAATAAAGAAGAGAAAGATGAAGAATATGAGGTTAAATTTAAGAATCAAAATGATAATGAAATTGATACATCAAGTTCAAATAAGCCTCAAACAATAGAAATAAAAAATAATATCCAAAATAAAAATATCAAAAATGAAAATAATGAAAAAAACAAAACTAAAATTTCAATTAAAGAAAAAATAGTTGACAAAAATAATGAAAATGAAAATAATAAAAGTAATAGTAATAAAAAAGAAGAAGATAATAATAAAAAAGTGAAATCATACAATAATTTTGATGATATTAATAATAAAAATAAAAATAATCAAAATCAAAAAGAAATAGAAGTCGAACTAGAT
>Ga0256407_10012625_pt1 | contig 11452 bp, 3 predicted proteins | sample RumenRJG_04DNA_FD_193489 | JGI IMG/M metagenome (GOLD analysis project Ga0256407, IMG submission 193489) | Bovine rumen microbial communities from Lethbridge, Alberta, Canada - RJG_04 | ecosystem: Host-associated > Mammals > Digestive system > Stomach > Rumen | place: Canada: Alberta | collected... | reverse complement strand
TAAAAATAATATATTGAAATTAAAAATGATATTTTGTTATATATTTAATAATTTAATATTATTAATAAATATTATGAAATTATAATTCAAAAAATAAAAATTTGGTGAATTAATTAATTTTATTGTTGTTTTCTGACGAATTCTATTAATTAATAATTAAAGAAATAAATAATAATTCTAGAATTCACTAATTAAATCTATTTTATAATTTTTTTTTCAAGAATAATATAAATAATAATTTAGAATTATTTATATTAAATTAAAAAAAAAAAAATGCAAAATCAAAATTTAGTTAACTATATTATATCATTTTTATCAATAAAAGAAATCATCAATCTTTCACAAACTAATAAAAAAATAAATTCAATGCTCAATAACAAAAATAATAATAAAGTTAATAATTTATGGAGAGAAGAATGTAATAAACATTTTTATTTAGATGAGGAATTAAAAAAATCATCAGATGAAATAAATGAATATGATAAAGGAATGAACATTGATTGGAAAGAATATTTTATAGCTTTTATTAAATATAAAAATATAATCTCAAATGAAATATCAAATGACGTTTTTAATATATTATTAGTTCATTGTTACTTACCTAAAATTAGGAAAACAATACCAAATATAGAATCAGATTTTAGTTCAGAACATCAAAAACATTTTTATGATATAATCAGAGAAGAAAATGAATTATATCATTATTATAATATATATTTTGTAAAAGAAAATAATGAAAATATATTAAAAAATCCAAAATTACCATTTGGACATTTTTTAGAAAATTTTCAATTTTATTCAAATCAAATTAAGTGTAATAAATTAGATTTATTTGTATTAGAAAAAGAATTTAATTATCAAAATGAGGTAAATATAACCTTAAATCAAATAAATAGTGAACCATTAAAATTTGTATTTTGGTTACAACAAATAATTTATTTTTATTGTCAATTACATTTAGGTTATATTTTTAAATATGAAAAAGATAATAGGCGTTTTTTAAATGAATATATTAATAGACACAATTCAATAATTGATGTTGCTTTATATTTAAATGATAAATATGAACACATAAATGTAACAATGAATTATCTTTATTTAGATATTTTTAATACTCAAAATTCAGATAGAAAATTTTCAATTTATAATATGATTCTTAGTATTTGGTATAGAAATGTTTATTTAATATTAGAAAATGATATTAATCAAAATTTATCTATTACTTTTGATAATATGTTAGATGAAAAAATTAATTTAAGTTCTATTTCAAGTGAACATGATACTACAATTGATTCAAACTTTATTTCTGATGATGAAGATGAAGAAATTAAAGATAATAAATCTTTAATCGAATGTACAACAAATGCTATATTGGATTATAGTATTGGGGAATTTAATTCAAATTATATTAAACATACTGATTTAAATATTAATGAACATTATGAAAAATGCGAAAATATTATTGGAGAAAAGATTTCAAATATGATACTTAATAAAATAAAAAATGGAGAAGATTTTTCAAAGTTAAAAAATGTAATTTCATATCAAGAATTTTACTCATCTTCTTTCTCTTTAGATGAAGAAAAATATTTGAAAATAATTCCAAGAACTCAATTTAATACAATGAAAAAATCAATATTTTTAATTAGGAATTATATTCAAGAAGAATTAATGGAAAAATATATAAAATATATCCAATATTATAATTTTGAAGATAGAGAAATGGAAATTGAAGACAAAAATCTTTTTGAATCAGAAAATAAAAAAGTAAATGAAGAAATTAAAAATATTAAATTATTTTTATCTAGTTTATCCAAAGGATTTAAAATTGATAATCAAAAAATAAATACAATAATAGATAAATTTTTATTAGATGATGGGAGAAAAATAATAAATTTAGTTGAACAAATAACTTTATTTTATTATGAAGAATTAGAAAAATATAATAATTCTAATAAGCTTATTGAATCTTTAATTAAGAAAAATATGAGAATTTTTAAAAGTAGTTTACTAGTTGAGCATTCAGAAATAGGAAAAGATGAAAGAAAAATGGATGTATTTTTTAATAGCGAAAATAATGGTATAACATTAAATCATTAAAAAATATTCTTTGAAAAAAAAAATCTTATTTTTAATTATAAAAATTTGTCATATTATTAGTTATATTTCTATATAGTACTTATAAAATAATAATTATATATATTATATATAATTAAAAATAAATTTTTAAAATTTCTTATCATTTATATCTTAATGATAAATTATTTAATAATTAATTAATATATAATTAATCTATAAATAATTAATTTTTGAAAGAAAAAATGGATGAATTACTTGATCCTTTATCAATAACCAAATATTGGCATAATCAAACACCCCCAAAATTTTCAGAAATAAAACAAGATGAAAAATTTACTGATAAATATTTTCCACCAAATTATTCAAGTTTAGTATCAAGAAATATAAGAGGTGAATATACAGATATAATTAATGGGGAAAATAACAAATTATTATTATTAGAAAAATATCCAAATTTAAAAAAAATAACATGGAAAAGAATAGAAGAAATTGAATCAGAAATAGAAATTTTCCCAGAAAAAATATCATTAGAAGATTTTTCAGAAGCAAAATTAAATAACAATTATTTTTTTAACAGTCTTCGTTTTTTATTAAAATATCCATATATAATAAAAGAAAAATTTAGATTAAATCTTTTTAATCAAATTGGTTATTATGAAATAATATTATTTATTGATGGAGAATGGCAAATTATTTTTTTAGATGATTATTTTCCTTATGATGAAATAAATAAAGAATTTTTATTTTCGAAACCGAAAAAAAAAAATATGTGGGTTATGTTATTAGAAAAAGCTTGGGCTAAAGTAAATGGAGGTTATTCTAATATTATGGGAGGAAAATGTGAAGAAGTTATTTTTACTTTTAGTAGTTTTCCTTATGATATTTATTTACATAATGAGAAAATTTTTCCTAAAGAAAAATTATTAGAATTATTAGAAAATAATTTAGGAAAGGAAAATATAATTATTTTATCATCTACAAATGAATATGTTAATGATAATAAAAATAAAACAAATAATGCAATAGTAAAAGGTAATTATTATTCTATTATAGAAACTAAAAAATATGAAAATAAAAAATTAAATGAAGAATTTGTTTTAATTCATATGAAAAATTTATTTGATGATCCAGAATGGAAATGGAAAGGTGAATATAATGAAGAAAGTGAAAAATGGACTGATGATTTAAAAAAAACTTTAGAAATTGAATTTCCTTTAGAACAAGGAACTTATTATTTAACAATTGATGAATATTATTCTATTTTTGATAATACTCAAATTATTCATCCTTTATTAGATTTTAATATTAAACAATTTTATTTAAATGATGAAAAATTATTTATTTCTCCTTCAATTTTTCATTTATTTATTAAAGAAAATTCTAAGGTTAATTTTAAGATTTTAAATAAAAAATGGAGATTTAATAGAGATAATGTTGGGGAATATTCAAAACATCCTTTTCATTTTGTTTTTATGAAATATGATAATGAAAAAAAAATTGAAAAAATTTTTAGTAAATGGGATTGTGAAAATGATTTAAATTTTACATCTCAAGAAAATGAACCTGGAAATTATTTAATAGTTATTTTTCCTTCTTACTATGATATTATTGATGATCCAAAATTTAAATTTATATTTCAAATTTCTTCAAATAAAGTATTTAAATGTGAATATATTGGTAATGATAGTGAAGATTGTAAATTTTTTAAAATGTTAGTTCATAATTATTCAAAAATTTATATTAAACAAAATAATATTAATTTAACAAATGAAAATAAAGAGGAATATCAATTTTTTAAAGAAACAATACTAGAAAATTTAACTTCTTTAATAATAACAAATACATCCAAAAATAAATTATTAACATTTGAAATGGATATTGAAAAATTAAATAATATAAGATTAGTATCACCATATTGTGAAATAAATCCAAATGATACAATAAAAATAAACTTACTTCCAAACAAAACAGAAATTTTACTAGGTCTTTGTTTATCAAATCTAAATAATAACTTCACATATAATATAAGAACATCTTTCCGTGAGATAGAAATAGGTGAAAATGACGAAAATTTAGATATAATAGAAAAGAAAAAAGAAGAAGTTTTCTATCAAAAACATTTAATAATCTACGAAGAAAAAGAAGAAAATGAAATTGAAAATAACAATAATATAACACATCAAAATCTAAATGTACCTCAATCAAATCAATTAGAAACATCAGCAACACATAGAAATGTAAATTCAGTTCAATTTCACAAAGCATTAACAAAAAAAAAGATAATAGAAACAATACAAATACCAACAAAAGAATATCATACAATTAGTAAAGAATCAATAAATAAAAATCCTAAATTTTTTAATTCAAATTCAATATTAATTTCAGGAGAAATGGTTGATAGAGATGATTTAACTGTTACATTTCCTAAATTACAAACTGGAATAATCCCAGAAGATATTATTGAAGATTGTCATGAAGATATTGAATTTTATGCTGATTATTTATTTAAAAATCAAAAAATTAAACCAGAGAAAAAAAAAGGAAGAAGAAGTGCAAGAAGAAGAAAAACAAATAATTCAATTTTAAATGCTGAAACAAATTGGAAAAAATATGAAAATGAATATGGTATTTATATAACACCAAATGAAAATAATACAAAAAATATAAAAGGAAATGGTATTTTTTATCCTAAAAATTCTAATTTAAAATATTTTGGAAATTTTATTAATTCTCAAATTGAAGGAAATGGTTTAATTTGTGAAGAAATAAATGATGAAATTGTTATTGTTTATAAAGGACATTTTTCAAATGGAATGAAAAGTGGAAAGGGAATTTTATATATTTCAGAATTTGAATATTATGAAGGTGAATTTTGTGAAGATACTTTAAATGGTTATGGAATTTATCATTATGCAAATGGAGATTTATTTGATGGTTTTTTTTCTAATGGGAAAAAAAATGGTATTGGAATTTATACTGAATTTAATAATGGAAAACAATTTTATATAAGATATGAAAATGGTATTTATAAAGAGAGATTTAGTATGATGTCTAAGAGAGAATATTTAGAAGATGCTAATAAGAAAATTATTGGAATTGTTGATAATAATGAAAATATTGAATTTAATTTGGATAAATCTTTATTTTTAGATTATGAAATTAACTTTGGTCATTTTCAAGATTTTATAGCTGAACATTCAGAAAATGTAAATAATGTTTGTGAATATACAAAACATAAAATATTTTTAGAAAAAATCAATGAATTATATAATCAAAATCCTTTTATGACTACTCAATTTTTATCTTTAAAATATAAAAATTTTGAAGAAGATGATATTCAATTAATTGAAACTTCTAATCAAAAATATTGTGGTGGTGTTAAAAATGGTAAAATTAAACATGGAAGAGGTGCTTTTTTAAATGGAAAATATTATTATATTGGTTATTTTGAAAATGATTATCCAAAAAATTATATGTTTAAATTTGATTTAGATGAGTTAATTTTATTTCAAGGATTCTTAAATAAAGAATTCAAAATATCAGAAAATAATAATAATTCAAAATTATTTTATAAAAATGGAAATACTTATTATGGTCAATTTAAAGATAGTTTACCTTCTGGAATAGGAAAATATTATTTTTATCAAACAGAAGATTATTGGATTGGAAATTTTATAAAAGGACAATTTCATGGACATGGGAAATTTTTATATTCAAATTGGTTAATTTCAGAAAGAAAAAGTTATTTTCATAATAAAGTAACAAAAATAGAAAAATTAATGAGAGAAGATTTTTCGGTAAAGGCAAGTACACATTTTTTTGAACAAGTTCAAAAAAATCAAGAATATAAAGGAGTAAAAGAAAAATTATTAGAAATTCATCCTGCTTTTAAATATTTTAAAATATTTGATCAATGTTATCTTGAATGGAAAATTATCGAAATTGATAAAGATATAGTTTATTTAGGACAAGTTAATAAAGGGAATATTCCACATGGGAAAGGATGTTTATATGATAAATTTAATAAAGAAAATAATATTTTTTTTATTGGTTATTTTATAAATGGAGAAAAAAATGGAATTGGAACTTTTTATGATAAAAATTGGGAAATTAATTTTTATGGTAATTTCATATGTGATATTAAACAAGGTTTTGGTAGAATATTTAATTATAAAGATGAGGATATTGAAGAGCTATTTAATAAACATAATAATAATAATAATAATAATGTAAATTTTGAAATGAATGATTTTGGAATTGATAATTTTGGTATATCAGTAAAAAAAGAAATTTCTAAAAATAATTTAAAATATGTTGGAAATTTATTTAATAATTTACCTAATGGATATGGAATTATTTATAATTCGAATGAAACAAAAATATTTTATGGTATATTTTCAAATGGGAAAAAAATTCATATTGGATATTATATTAATAATATTAATAAAACAATTACTAGATTTGAATATAAAAATGATGAAAAATTAGTATCATCTAATGAAGAACAAATAAAAACTCATGAAATTCCTTTAAAAAAAGCATATGTTTCTTTTTTTAAAGAACATGAAGATTTATATAAAAAATATAAACCTCAAATTAGAGTTTTTTATGATAAAATAAGAAAAGAAAATATTCAAATAAATATTAAAAATAATTTATCAATTTTAGAAGATGATGATGGTTTATATATTGGAGAAATAAATACAATTAGATTTAAAAATGGATTTGGACTTTTATTTTATCCAAATGGAAGTCAAAAATTTTTTATAGGATATTTTAAAGATAATCAAAAAGATAAAAATGGAACTTTGTATTTAAATTGTGATAAAATTTATTATACTGGTGAATATAAGTATAATAAACCTTTTGGTAATGGAAAATATTTTTTAGAAAATGGTGAATGTGTTGAAGGAGAATTTAATGAAGTTGGTACTGGAAATGGTATTTATACTTTTAAAGATGGTTCATATTGGAAAGGAGGATTTTATGGTTGGTGTATGGATGGTCAAGGGGAATTATTCACTAAAACTGGTGAAAAAAAAGGTTTTAAAAAATATTATCTTCATTCTTGTGTTTAATATTATTTTTAAAAAATTAAATTTTTGAAATATTTATATTGATAAATGATTTTTTTTTATTTTAATATGTTATTTATATTATTATAATAAAAAATTAAAATAAATCTATTTTAAAAAATAATAATTATTTAATATTTTTTGTTCTTTTTTCATTTATAATAAAAAATAAATATAAAAATTAAAATTATAAATATTAAAAAATCTTATCATTAAATTTGTTTAAATATTCTAATGTTTTATTTATAAATTTAAATTATTATTTAAAAAGATAATATTTAATTAATTAGTTTAACTAAATAGAATATACTATTTTTTTATTTTATTATTTTAAAGTTAATTTATTCATTTTCAATGATTTAAATACAAATAATTTTTTTAGATTTTGAATCAAAAATATATTATATAAAAAGCTGATAAAATTATTTTAATTTTTTTTTAATCAATTATTTTTATATTTATATTATATATATTATTTAATTAAAAAAATCATATTTTAATATTATTAAAAACATTTAAATATATCCTTAAAAACCTATATTATGTTAAATCATATATATTTCATCAATTTAACAACAAAATATCAATTTTCACATAAATATGTTTATATTATTTAACTTTTTTATAAAAAAAATATAAAAAATAGTTCAAAATAATTGATTTTAATAAAGTTTGATTGGAATTAAATATACAAAAATGTTTTATTAAATTGATAGCAAAAGACAAAATTTGTTTAGGTAATTGAGTTTTTTTACTTTTTTTTAATTTATAATTAATTATAATTTTAAATTCAAATAATTTTGAAATTCAATTTCATATTTTACTAAAATGATTTATATCTTTTTTCTTGAAAAACAATTATGATTTAAGAATTTATTAATCAGAATCTCTAATTTTATATCCTTATTTTAGCTGAATTAATATTTAATTTTTTTGATTCATTAATTTTTGATAATAATGTTCATAAAATAATCTCTACATTTCAACTATAAAATTTTTTTTTCATATATTAACTAAAAAGATATTAAGATTTGGTTAGCAAACACTTATTTCAACTAATAAACTACATCAGAAGATAATATAGATTTTTATAGAAACTAATGTATATAAAAGAAAAAATAGTTTCTTTTTTTATAATGTTATATAATAATATTAATAAGAATGGATTTTATGAAAATAATAAATTCAATATCAGCTTAAATGATGAAATTAATAATTCTTCTGATATTTTTTCTCTATCTAATGTAGATTGTTTTATAAATGATGATATGACTAATTTTTCTTCATTAAATATTCAAGATTTTGAATCATGGAATAATATTGACAATAATTTGTTTAATTATTCAAAGAAAAAAGGTAGAAAAACAAATATAGAAAAAAAATTCAATGATGATGAAGAAGCACATTCTAGTAAGGAAAGAGATAATCTTTTAAAAAAAATTAAAACAAATTTTCATAAATTCATAATAGATTATATCAATTCAGTTTTGAAAAAAAAAAATATCAATATTAAATTTACAAGATTTATAAGATATTTTCAAAGTGATATTTCTATTATGACTAATAAAAAGTTATTAGATGTTGAAATATCAACAATATTAAAAAAAATACCATCTGCTAAAAATCAAAAAGATAAAAATAAAAAATTATATGAAAAAATAAAAGATGATAAAAATATTAATTATTTATTCCATATGACTTATGTTGATTATTATATTATTTTTTTAAGAAGTAATTTTGCAAAACAATTAATTAACAAAGAAAAAAACAATAATATTGAAAAAGTAATGATTACTTTTATTGAATATTTTAGGAGAAAAAAACCAAAGATTCAACAAAAATATAAAAATGATAGAAGTGAAGTTTATAAAATTTTATTTGAAGAAAAAAAATGAAAATGAAAAAAAAAATTATCTATATAAAAGATTTAATTAATCAGTAATTAATATTCTATTTTAATATATATTTTTTTTAAAACAAAAATCTTTTATTAAATTATTTATTTGAATTTTATTTTTTTTCATATAAAAAAAGAAATATATCAAAAAAAGAATAAGATAATCAAATTCAATTATTTTTTAAAAAAATAATTAAAAAAAAATAAAATAAAAAACAAATTTCAAACATCAAACAATTATAAAAAAATATATATTATTAAATAAAATTTACATAACTAAAACAACAAAAAAAAAATAATTTAGATATAATAAAAAATGGAAGAACAAGATAATCAAACACAAGAACAAGAACCAATAACAACAAGAACAATAACACATGAAGGAGATAAAGAAATAGAAACAACAATAACAAAAAAAGGAAATAAAACAACAACCCATATAATTACAAAAACAGAAGGAGAAGATTATGATGATATAATGCAAATAAATTTAAAACCAAATGAATATGTTTTAGAATCAAAAGAATCAGATTACATTGATTTACCAGTTTCAGAATTAATAATAGAAAGAGAAAGATTAGAAAATGGTCAAAATAAAAAAGGAAATATGATAATTAATAAAAAAATGGAAATTGAAGAACTTGAAACAGATATTAAAGAAGAAGAAGAAAGAAAAAAAATAATTATGAGAAATGAAAATGATATAGAAATAAATTCAATTTTATATGATTCTAATTCACATTATTCAAATGAAATAATTGATGAAAAAGAAAAATTTTCAAATAATATATCAAGTAATTTTAATTGTAATAAATATGTTAATATTAGTAGAAATAATAATATTAAATATACATCATTTGATAATAGTGATGAATTTAAAAATATATCAAATGGTGCAAATGATATTACTGAAGAAGAAATTTTTAATTTAAGTGCTAAATTAATTCAAAGTGCTTTTAGAGGATATCTTCTTAGGAAAATATTCTTTATTAATATGCAAGTTTATTTAAATTATAATTGGTCTTTTGGAGTTTTAGATAGGATTCTTAAAAGAAAATTTAGAAAAAAATTCTTTTATAATTTAAAACTTTATATATTTCAAAATAAAAAAAGATTTATTAAGAATAATCTTAATATTAATGTAAATAGGTTACCAAAAATTTTTATTAAAAAAAGATATGTTTTATTATCTCAATTAAAGAAAATTAAAACTGAAAGCTTTTCTTATATTAATTCTACTAGTAGTATTCCAAAAAAAATTATTAAAGATTATAATAAAAAAAAATCAAATGAAATAATATCAAAAAATTTAATTATAACAAATGAAGAATTACAAGTTGAATTACTTAAATTAAAAAAAGAAAATGAAAAATTAAAAGAAGAAAATGAATTATTAAAAGATGAAAATGAATTTTTAAAAAATGATTCTGAACATTTAAATAAAGTTACAAATGAATTTTATCAAACTTATAAAGAAATAAAAATAAATTATGTGATGAAAGATGAAGATGAAAATTATATTAACAAAAAAGATGAGACAATATTTGAACAACCAAAAAATATTTCTGAAATATTTAAAAAATTAGAAAAAGAATTAAGAGATTCAAATAATTATATAGAAAAATTAAAACATGAAAATAATGAATTTGATGATAAAATAGATAATATGCTTTCAGATATGAAAAAAATTATTGAAAAACAAGAAGAAATAACAAAAGAAAATAAAAATAAAAAAGAAATTGAAATTGAAAATAAATTAATATCAATAAATAAAACTTTAAAAGAAATGAGTGAAAAAAATAAATCAAAAGAAGAAAATGAAAATAAAAATAAAATAAATGAAAATGAAATAAAGAATATAAAAGATAAAGATGATATTATTCAAAAATTACAGGAAGAAATAAAAGAATTAAAAAAAGAAAATGAAAAATTAAAAAATATAATAAAAGAACATAAAAATCCATTAACAGGAAGTTCATTAACATTTGGTAATATAAATGATGATGAAATAGGAAAAAAAATAGATGATTTTTTAACTAAATCAAAAATTTATTATGACAGTAAAAAATCAGATGAAATAATTTTTGAAAGTAAAGATTTTAATAATCAAAGTATTAGTTTTAATAATATTTATTCACTTCTTCAAGATAGTAAAGAAAAATTAAATGATAATAAAAATGAAATTAATGAATTAAAAAAAAAAAATGAAGAATTAAAAAATAGTTTAAGAGAAAGTTTCATTGATATTAAAAAAAAAAAAGAAAATGATAAAGATGAAAAAGAAAAAGAAAAAGATAATAATAAAAATGATCTTATATTAGAATTACAAAATGAAAATCAATTATTAAAAGATAAAATAAATATAATTATAAAAGAAAAAAATAATGAAATAGAAAAATTA
>Ga0256407_10012624_pt1 | contig 11453 bp, 10 predicted proteins | sample RumenRJG_04DNA_FD_193489 | JGI IMG/M metagenome (GOLD analysis project Ga0256407, IMG submission 193489) | Bovine rumen microbial communities from Lethbridge, Alberta, Canada - RJG_04 | ecosystem: Host-associated > Mammals > Digestive system > Stomach > Rumen | place: Canada: Alberta... | reverse complement strand
CGCGTTCTTCGCCTTTCTTAATATAGTCATCAATAATCTTGCACATATTCCAACTTCCTCCTTCCACAGCCTTTTCGTAATACAGCTTCTCATACCGGTCATCGTGCTCCATCACGCTCAAAAGCATCAACAGCTCCTGCACATGACGGATCGTTTCTTCCGAAGCTATATACGTGCCCGTTTTCCGTTTCTGCACAAAATAATCCGCTACAATACGGAAATCACTTTTGAACCTTCTGACCTGATCTTCTTCAAGCCACGCTACCTCGAAAACATTTATCTTCGTGTTAGTAACGTAAGGCTTAAACACCTCCGGCACATTCACCGCCTCGTACAGCGTCTTCGCTTCCGTCCAACGCCTTTCGCACCCGAAGTAAAGCACCAGGGTAATCACCGGGTATGGTGGCTTATCCACATTTTCCTTCAGACACTGGGCCCGGTACTCCGCCCCGTCGTAGCCTAACACCCGCAGCACCATTAGGGGATCTGGCGCCGTCTGGTTTTCAAAACCTACGCAGGCAATACGGATATCGTTCTTCTTCCACCGCTTAGCCACGTCACGTTCCATATCGTGGAGTTTGTTTTCCGCACGATAGGCGGAACGGCCGGGCATGTCCTCCAGTTCTTCCGGTTTGATCACCTCTTCGCCGTCAAAGAGGAAACCGTTCACAATATCGGCGAAGACATCCGGGTAATCTTCCAGAATCTTCTCCGCAATATCTTTTTCTCCCATGCAACGCATGCTCCTTTCTAAAAATAGTTAAGAGCACGCAATGCCTGAACATATACCCAAAATTTTGTTAATTCTTGCACTTTCATTATAGAAAAAGCGAACTTAAATTGCAAGGCACAGTAAAAGATTTCATGAAAAGTTGACAATTAAACGTGTATTATAAATCACGAACCGTGATAAATACAAATGCGTGAATTCGTATCTGCCGTCCTTAGAATTTTTTTCATATTTTCTTCCGCAACACTGATGCATCCCAACGTGTAAGGATAACTGCCAAAGCAATGTAAAAAGATTGCAGAACCCTTACCATAAACTCCTTCCTTATTGTAATCAATAAACAAAGCATAATTATATTGCGGAATGTACTGAATCAAATGCTCGCTGTTATTGGAACATCTGTGATCAATTTTGCTGCTGTCTATAAACTGGTTATAGTAGTCCCGATCCCCGCACAAATACATTGAATTCGTTAATTTTGTATAGGGAATCAATGATCCGGGATCATCTTTAGCACCAAACGCCATAATGAAGCCGTAATCCCCCGTCGGTGTTCGGACATCGCCTTCACGCGTTTTGTCTAATCCGTTTTTTCCCAGATACGCTTTACAGAGCAATTTTTCTTCCCAGGCTCCGTCGCTGTTTTTTACAAGCAAAAATAATGTTCCGGTACTTACGGTATCTTTTGTCTGTTCAACCAATATAATTTGCCTAACCGCAGGAATTGCACTGTATTGTTTCAGGTATCTGTCACCGTTTTTGTAACCGTAGCTCTTTTGTTCTGTAATCGCGTTTTCTTTTTCTAATCTCTTTTCCTTTAATTCCTTTTCCATATTTATCGCGTTTGCCGCATGCAGTTCTTTTGGCGGTTTCTGTTCTGAATTTTTTTTAAATCCTGCCAAACTATTTTCCATCCCGCTGCAACTCATTTTGTTGCCCATCCCGCTGCAACCATTTGCTAAAAACAGCAAAAGCACAAGACATATTGCTTTCATCATTCGGATTGTTTGGTTCATCTCATTCAGCCTTTCATCGCAAAAAAATAACAGGGGTAGCAGCCAACCGTTACCCCTGATTATTATTAAAAGAAACTTACCTCACCAATACAGGTGTCTTCATACTTATTTCCTCGCACTGCCTTTTCCACAACGATTTTTACATCGCTGACATGAATCGGTGAAGTGAAATTAACACGCTGCATACCCATTTTATCCTCCAGCGGATATACTATGTTGGATCCGTCTGACCCAATTACCCTGATGGCAGCAGGCCGTGCGTTTTTATAGAACAAATCCTGCGATTTTTGATGCCCTGCCCAGATATTCAGGCCGCAGACCTTATACGTACCGTTAAAATATATTTGGATATATTCGCCAATGCCAAGGCCTTTTACGCCTTCGGTCCAGCAGGTTTTTATATCGCCATCTACAGTCAGCGCGGCCGAATGAACATATCCGTTTTCATTATCGGCAGAGGACTGGGTGGTGTTAGTAATTTTTCCTGAAGAAATGGAAGGAACGGAAGATGAGGCAGAAGGCGCTTGTCCCGAAGCATCAACATTAGCATTAGATTTAGTTACTGAAGATCCATTAGCAAAATAATCTTTAGGATATAGGCGTTTAAATTCACTTTCTTTGTATTTTTTCGTTGCCCTAATCCGTTTTGCATTTCCCAACTCTGTAAAAACACCTTCGTCAACCACTTTATAGATTGTCATTCTTGTCTTGAAGCCTGCTCTGTCCGTAAAATCGGCTTCCGTATCCTTTACCCCGTAAACGACCTGTGCCCCCTGCTTTGGATACCCGTAATTACCAAAATCCAAAACGCAGATTGGATTGTTGATTTGAGGCACCGCTTCTCCAAAAATATATTCATATTGGACGCATTGATATTGGGAATTAGAATTTTGTACTTTGTTCAAAACATACCCATCAATTCGGCGCACAGTACTGTTTGCCGTAACTTTATATTTTTTCCAAATATTATTTTCTGCATCCATAGACTGAGAATTTGCAACAGCAATATCTTTAAACGCCGAACGAGCCTTCCCCAATTCTTGCAACTCATCATTCATTACAAAGGACTCCGTTGCGTTCAGCAACTTATTTTGCGCTTCTAATTGCTTACCGGAACTGTTTTTAAATTCGTCCCCTTCAAGAATCCGGTACGCTTCTTCCAAAAAAGCTTTTCCCATTTCTGCCTTTGCTTTCGTTTTATCTTTGGCTTTTTTATAATAGGTTTCCATTGCTTCTTTATCGCCTTCTTTAATCGCTTCCTGCGGAGAGGAAACGCCAAAGAACGAAGAAACAAAAGCGATTACCCCCCCCGGCTACAAGAATAATGACTGCCCATTTGACAAGTTTTCCGAAAATGCCGGTATTACCGTTATTGTTGTTTGAACTATTTTGGGAATAATCCGGATTTAAATTCTGATTCGCTACGCCTTGCTGCGAAGCAAATTTATTTTCTCCGTTTGCCTGTTGCATTGAATTATTGTTTTCTGGCCCCGTTGTCTGAATCCCGCCCCAATCGCCAAACCGGAATCCGCATTTCCCGCAAAACTTATCGCCAAAACGAACTTCATTCTGGCAATTCGGACACGTATATTTATCTGTGGACATTTCCACACCTCCTATTTAACCGAAAATCGCAAAACAAATCTCATCTTCAACCCATTTTGAAAATAAACTGTCAGCCATTACCATCCCAGGTTTAAATCAGTTTTTACTGCATATGGGCTGTATTTGGTTATATATTCCAAAAATTCCTGTCTTTGATTTGAATCAATTCCATTAAAGGGGAGGTTAAAGGAGCCTCTTCGATGAGTTATAATATAATGTTTGTTTGTGAAGCCAAAATAGCCCATTAAAATGCACAGCAGTCCCGGGATGAGCCCGGCAGTGATATCGGAACCTGTCAGTTCCGCATCCAAAAGAATCGCTCCCAAAATCGGCGCAATCAAAAAGAAAATTCCCATAAAAATCAGGATGTAACCGGGGACCTCAGTTTTTTTCTGAACATGTACATCGGTAATATCCCGGGCATCCACCGTTGCATGTCGTTCCCCATACTTAATAATCAGTCGTTTATGCTGCGTTATGTTCATAATTGGGCCATTTGTCCTGATTGTCGTTTCTTTTTTTCCTTCTAATAATCCCAATGCATGAAAGGTTCCATTAAGCGTCCATTCTTTATATCCATTTGCGGGAACCCGATTTCCGGAAAACACGGTATTCCCATTTGCAATATCAGCCACATTGTTAAGCGCAACACCGCACTCTGTGCAAAACATTGTTGTATCATCATAAGTTTTTCTGCATGTCGGACACTGTTTCATAAATAAAAAGCTCCTTTCAATAATATCGAGATGTTCCGAAGCCAAAATGCGTTTCGGATGTTCCTCTACTTCAACAACTCCCTGTAGTCAATCTCCAGCGCTTTGGCGATCAGCATCAGGGAAGAAAGCTTAAATGTTTCGCATCCCCTTTCAATATCCGAAATCCGCGAGCGGGATACGCCGGAAAGATTGGCCAGCGTTTCCTGGGACATTTTCAGTTCGCGCCGCCGATACAATATGTTCAGGCCAATGCGCTGATACTCTTTCTGGAACACGGCAAGCACCAACCTCCTTCGTGTTTTCCCATATATTTATTATCCCACAAGTCAAAGCCGCCTGCTGTTCTATATCTTGACAGTTTGTTCTTTCTATTGGCTTTTTAAGGGATACAGCCTTAAAATTCTCTTTTCTGTGTCCATTATATTTTCAAAAATGCAGTTCGTGGTGTCCAAAAAGGACACAAAAAAATCAGGTCTCCCCGGAATCACGGAAACCTGATGAACAGTAACCAGTTATTTGGCATTTATTCTCTTAAATTTGTAAGCGTGGGTCATGATTAAAAATCTCTTCACCTGATCCCAATGGCATAATTTTTTTCCTGCACGTCAGCGTTATCTGCGCTGAACACAATGCGCACCGAAGGACTGGGGCCGGTACGATACAAGCCGCTGATGCCGCCGAACAAATTGAACTGATAGGAACCGTGAGGCGGAATCGAGCCATCAAAACGCAGGATTGCCCTCCGCGACAGACCATTGGCTGACTTTGCTGCAAACTGGGATGAAATTTTGCTGTTATCCCCATCCGTAACAGAAAAATCATTTCCCAGCACGCCGAAGTCGTTAAAATACATAACTACCCGTGGATTTTTCAGTACAGCATTAGAATTGTTGTACACGGTAACCTGAGGCCACTGCCCTGCAGGATATTTTACTTTATCCGCATCAGAAACGATTGGTCCCAGGTGTTGCTCCGTTTTCTGGAAAACATTCCAGTTGTTGCTGGTGAACTGCACCACATCAGCTTTCCCAGAGCTGCTTTGGGTTCCATCCGGTTTGGCAGACGGTGAAACAATCGGAGGCGACGGGTTTTTTCCTGACGGCTGCGTCTCAGAGCCTGTATGATTTGTTACGCCGTCAGCCGGTTTTCCTTCGGTTCCGCTGTTAGCCTCTATATTGCTGTTAGGATTCACGCCCTCTTGGAGCGTACTGCTTTCTTTATTCTCTGCGGTGTTTTTTTCGCTTTTTATATTGTAAACTTTTTCTGTTTCTTTATTCCCCTTTATTGCTCCTGTACCTTTTTCTGTTACAGAGCCAGAGAGAATCGCAGCGGCCCCTTCCTGTTTCTGTTGCCAGAAAAACAGACCGCCGCCTAAAAGGCACAGAAGCAAAAACAATACAGCATATTGTTGCTTCCCCTGTACCAGGCCGTCATACCAATGTCCCTGCAGCAGCTTCCGCAATTCCTGCGCCGAACCGATGCGTCGTTCCGGGTCCAGTTCCACACAGCGGCGGATTGCTTTCGTCAAAGCACCCCGGTACTTTTTTCCCAGCAGTGTCTGCAACGTCATGCCCAAAGCGTAAAAATCGCTGCGGAAATCTGTAGGTGCAAACCCATACTGTTCTGGCGGGGCAAAGCCGGGCGTTCCTAAAATACGGGTGTCCTGTTCCTGCACTATAGACTCATCTGAAGTGCCACCATCTTTTTCTGAAGCAAGAACAGCAACCTTTCTTTTCCTTTTTTCTGCTTCAGCAGTAACAGCGGTTCCGCTTCCTTTTTGTGAAAAAGGTTCGGCAATGGTTTCTTTTATTCCATGCCTTGCGCCGGTCTTAACAATGCGGGCCGCGCCAAAATCAATCAGGCGAATGCTCCCGTCTTCTTTTAAAATAATGTTAGACGGTTTAATATCCCGATGGATAATATAGTTTATATGGAGATATTCCAAGATATCGCAAAGCTGCAGGCCAATCCCCCGTACCTGCTTTTCCGTCAAAGTTCCTTTCGCTTCCAGAAGTGCCTGCAGGTTCTGCCCTTCCACGTATTGCTCAATCACATATGTGCGCAACGCATCTTCTGCCGCATAATAAATTTTAGGCAACAGCGGATGATCCAGCCGCGCCAACTTTTGATAAGGCAGCCCGGTATAGGGAATAGCTTTACGGATATAAACCGTTTTACCCGGGTCAATGACCAGTTCCGTCAGCCCGCTGGCGCCATCCTTCAGCACTGCAACCTGTTTGAAGTTTTCCTGTATAAACCGGATTGCTTCCTGCATGATACCCTGCACCTGCATTTTATTGTATAATATAACTGAAAATAAGATTGTGATCCGCTTTTTATAATTTGGCGGGCACTACTATTATAACCAAGCCGTGCCCTCTTTAATGAGAACAAAATACCATATGGTTTTCATTTAATCAGCGGTTCCTTAACCTATACCGGAAATTAGAAAGGAAAATTCCATGAGTAAAGATACTGACGAATTATTTTCCGAACTGAATAAAGCCAAAAGCGAAAATGAAGTGAAAGCATTTTACGACCGTAATGCAGAAAACCTGGATTACCCTGACGCCGCTGAGTATCTTGAAAAATTATTTACGGAGCACAACCTGAAAAAGGCCGATGTGATCCGTGCCACCGGACTGGAACGAACCTTCGCCTACCATTTACTGGCAGGGCGCAAGAAATTTTCCCGGGACAAACTGTTAATTTTTGCTACTGCTGCAAAACTTTCTGTAGAAGAAACTCAGACGCTGCTGAAATACGCCGGAGAAGCAAAACTGTACCCCCGGGATGCCCGGGACGGCGCCATCATCTACGCACTGAACCAAAAGCTATCCATTGACGATACCAATGAGTTTCTCCATGGACTTTCCCTGCCGGAACTGGTAAAGCAGATCTGATAAAGCCTTAACCTTTTTATCTATAAAATGCCAGCCTTTACATATTCCTGCAAATGCAAACGCCCATGCGTCCGGTCTTCCCCTTTTCATGGCGGTAAGAACAGAACAGGTCTGAATGATCGTTAGTGCAGACACCGGCTACAGAAATATGTCCGGCAGTCAGCCCTGCCTCCAATAATTGTTGCCGGTTTACCTGCCAAAGATCCAGCCAGTATTTTCCGTTTCCTTTATCCGCGAAGAAGGAATGATATTCCGGCATTTTATCTTTCACCGCGTCATCCACTTCATAACAGCAGGCGCCAATAGAAGGTCCGACAGCGCCTAACAGATTTTCCGGGTTCACGCCAAATGTTTCCACCATGGCGCGGACCGTTTTTTTTGCGATCTGGGCCGCGGTTCCCCTCCACCCTGCATGGGCAAGTCCGATGGCGCCTGTTACCGGGTCTGCCAGAAGAACCGGAGTACAATCCGCATAAAATAACAGAAGAGGTACATTGGGCAGAATGGTAATCAGCGCATCCGTTTCCGGTATGGTAGTAGCAAAGGAAAAGGCGCCGCTGCCAATTAAATTTTCTGTAACCACCTGGACCCTGTTTCCATGAATCTGGGCACAGGTAGTAAAACGGGACGGGTCTACCCCGATGGCATCCGCAAATTTTTTCCGGTTGCGAATCACTTTTTCCGGATCGTCGCCCACGTGCAGCGCCAGATTCAATATACCCGGTACGATATCGCTTTCGCCATTCACGCAACAGGAGCAGGCATTGGTAAAGCCGGCGTCTGTTAAGCCCGTAAAAGCGCCAAATTGAATTTTATTTTGTGACATCAACTTGAAATCGTTTTGCATTCATTTTCCTCTTTTGGATTTTATTTTAAATTTTATTGATTTTGTATCATTATTTCTTTTTACAAACCCCGCAACGTTCGCAACCGTCAAAACATTGGGGCGTAAACTTTCCGGTTTCAGAATTTTTCCGTTCCTTCTGCAAGTAGTTTTTGGTCACGCCCATGTCCAGATGATCCCAGGGCAACGGAGATTCTGTTTCGATTTTCCGGCAGGCAAGTTCTTCCGGTTCCATCCCATTACTTTGCAGCGCATCTTTCAGGCCGGCCTGATGGGCATTGGCCCACTGCAAAACGGTACCCAGCTTTCGATTCCCCCGGGCCAGTACGGCCTGTAACACCGTCTCTTTCAACGACTCTGTCAGCAGACGGATACGTCGATCCTTTTTAAATCCGGTCTGCAAAAGTTTAAACCTTCGCTTCAGCGTCTTAACATTTTCCAGGGGCGACCACTGATAGGGGGTAAAAGGTTTGGGCACAAAGGCATTTACGGAAAGCACCAGATCCCCGGTATGTCCCAGCTCGTCCATCCGTTTGCGCACCCGGTGCACCAGCGCGACCATTTCTTCAATATCTTCATCCGATTCCCCCGGCAGGCCGATCATGAAATACAGTTTGGTATTAGGCATGCCTGCCTGGGCTGCATATTCCATAGCCTCATAAATATGTTCTTCCGTAATACCTTTATTGATAGCCGCACGCATTCGTACGCTGCCCGCTTCCGGGGCAACCGTCATAGTACGCTGCCCGCTTTTGGCCAAGGCCTGAACCAGAGGCAGATCCAGGGAATCGGCCCGCAGGGAAGCGCAGGAAAATGGTACGGCTTCCTCTGCCAGGGTTTTGGTCAGCTGCTTCATCTCCGGATAGTCGGAAACCGCCGCCCCCATAAGCCCGACTTTTGCAGTTGCCTCCGGGCGATTCCGTATATCCTCCAGCAACAGCTTCAGGTTACGGCTGCGGGGCTTACGGAAGCAGTACCCTGCCATGCAGAACCGGCAGTGACGTCCGCAGCCCCGGGCCACTTCCACAATGAACATATTGGAAAATTCCGTGTAGGGCGAAATGATGGCGGAAGTATGGGGATACTCGTCTAAATCCCGGACCCACTGCCGTACAATGATTTCCGGCACATCTGCCAGCCGTTCCATGGTGGCAAAGTGCCCGGCGTCATCATAGACCGGTTTATAAAACTGCGGCACATACACCCCCGGCAGTTGTGCCGCTGCCAACAGTTTTTCCGTTCGGTTTTTCTTCTCCATACGCAGCCGTTCTAACAGTTGCAGCAGCTTCGGCAGCGTCTCTTCCCCTTCCCCGATGACCACCATATCCGCAAAGTCCGCAAGAGGTTCCGGGTTGAAGGTAGCACAGGGACCTCCAATGATCACAAAGGGATCCTTTTCCCCCCGCTCTGCGGCCAGCAGCTTAATGTGCCCCAGCTCCAGCTGTCTCAGAAAGTTCAGGTAATCCATCTCAAAGGAAATCGCAGCGCAGATATAGGGGAAATTTGCAAGAGGGCGCTGGGTCTCCATGGAGAACAAAGCTGTTTTTGTCTTTACATATTCCGCCTGTTTTTTTGCTTCCGGCAGGAAAAACCGTTCGCAGGCCCAGCCCTTCCCGTTCAGAATCTGGTACAAAATGTGGAGTCCCAGGTTCGACATGCCCAGATGATAGGTATTTGGGTATAAAAAAGCAACCGGGACTCTGACTCCCGGTGCATATATCTGTGTTCCGATTTCTGTTGCAAGGATATCCCTTACTTCTTTTTGCAGATTCCAGCTCAAGCAGGTAACCTCTCTTTAAAATTAAAGTTTAGCTGTGTATAAGTTATGCTGTCAGGTAAAGGCATCGCAAACCCGTCACCGATTGCTATTCCATGGACTCATTCGCCTGTGGCTTCGAAACTCGGGACTTCGTCCCTCGAGCAGTCTCGCCACGACGGCGAATTTCATCTCATGGAATGACGCAATCGTTTCCGACGGTTTGCTTACGCCTTTCCCTTGACTGCATAATTTTATACACAAAACTTCTTATTTATCCTTCAGTTTCTTTTCCAATGCGTCAATAATTGACTTCAACACCTTCAACCGGGCATAATACTTGCTGTTGGCTTCCACGATGATCCAGGGAGCATAGTCCGTGTTAGTGCGGCCGATCATTTCGTTAACAGCGTCTTCATATTCGCCCCACTTGGCCCGGTTGCGCCAGTCTTCGTCCGTAATCTTCCACAGTTTTTCCGGATTGTTTTCCCGTTCCTTGAAGCGGCGGGCCTGTTCGTCCTTATCGATCTGGAGCCAGAATTTCAGGACCACGATATTAGCTTCCGTCCATTCCTTTTCCATTTCGTTAATTTCATCGTAACCGCGGCGCCAGTCAACATCCGGCGTGATTTTTTCAATACGTTCCACCATGACCCGTCCGTACCAGGTACGGTCGAACAGGGCAAACTGGCCCGGCTCCGGCACATTGATCCAGAACCGCCACAGGTAATGGAACATGCGCTCCACCTGGTTTGGCGCGGAATATGGATGCACGCTGAAATCCAGGGGATCCAGGGCTTCTGTCACCCGCTTGATGGCGCCGCCTTTGCCGCCTGCATCCCAGCCTTCAAAGGCAAGGATCGTGGATATCCCTTTGTTAAAGGCCTCTACTTGCAGCTCCCGCAACCGCTTCTGATATTCAGCCAGCTTTGCCTTATATTCATCTTTGGCAATATTTTTGCTCAAATCAACTTTACTGAGGACATCATATTTCCGCTTACTGTCGCTGACATTGGTAGACAGGCGCTGGGCTTCCTTATAGGTCGTAAAAGCCTTCACAGCCTTATTAATGCCGTCCACGATAGCATTGAACACTTCGTATTCCGCCACGTCCACATCGTCCCCGCTGATCAGGTTCCAGGGTGCGTATTCGGTGTCGGTAGCCTTCAGCATTTCATTATAGCGTTTATAGAATTTGTCGTACTGATCTTCTTCAGAATAAATTTCATGAATCGGTTTCCAGGCTTTTCCTGTTTCTTTGATAATGTTTTTCTTATTCTTTTCCTGCTGCTTTTCCGAAACATGCACAAAGAATTTCAGCAGGCAGTAATGGCCGTCTGTCAGCTGCTTTTCAAAGGCGTTGATATGATCAAAGGTCGTGTTGACCGATTTTTCCTCGTTCTTCACTTCCATATCGTTTTTCAGGTAATACCAGCTGTGCCGGTATATGGCCATATGCCCCGGTGCCGGCAGCCGTTTCCAGAACGGGGTGAAGAAAGGCAGTTTCCGTTCTTCTTCCGTAATCCGGGAAGATGTATACACATGGAACCCGCGGGCATCCATGAACTGCATCATTTTGCCCAGAATCTCGCTGCGGCGGGAATTGCGCCAGCCTTCAAAGACCATGATGACAGGCATGCCTGCATCCCGGGCCGCCCGCTGGGCCTTTCCCAGTTCATAGCCTAGTTTTTCATCCAATAATTTTTTCAGTTCCGATTTTTTCAACTTGGCATCCAGATTCACTTTTTTTAACATCAGAAAATATCCTCCTTCCAGGGCTTCAGCCCCCGGGGCCGATCCAGTATAACCGACAGACGGATCCCCCGTTTGATTTCCTGTTTATTTAAGCGAGGCGGAACCGGTCTCCCATTCCCCTCAATTTG
>Ga0256407_10012622_pt1 | contig 11454 bp, 9 predicted proteins | sample RumenRJG_04DNA_FD_193489 | JGI IMG/M metagenome (GOLD analysis project Ga0256407, IMG submission 193489) | Bovine rumen microbial communities from Lethbridge, Alberta, Canada - RJG_04 | ecosystem: Host-associated > Mammals > Digestive system > Stomach > Rumen | place: Canada: Alberta | collected... | reverse complement strand
CGATTATAGCGCTAGATAAATCTCGCGAGCCTTTTTCAATAAATTTGCTATATTAGGCGGCTCGCATAGTCTCGCCGCTTGAGCCGTTTTTTCGATGAACCTAAACAGGCCCGCTGTCGCAGCCCTGTTTTTAACGGTTCTTCTATTTTAGGCTTACTCAGTAGGTCTTTTCTTCAAGTTCTTGCTTTCTGCAATTGCCTGACCTTCGCCAACTTTCTGTTCCATCATAGCACGAACCTTAAGCGGCAATCCAGCAAGAGTAATAAAGCCCTGAGCATCTTTGTGATTGTAAAGCTCTCCTGTTGTAAACGACGCAATTGATTCATTGTAAAGGCTGTATTTTGAACCAGAACCAGCTCCACGAATAGCACCCTTCACAACTTTTACCTTTGCCCAACCAGTTACAGTTTCTTCAGCCTTATCTACAAAAGCCATGCAGGAATCCATCAAAGTTGTAAACCATTTGCCATCGTAAATCAGTTCAGACATGCGCAAAGAAACCTGCTGCTTAAAATGGTAAGTTTCGCGGTCAAGACAGATGTGATCCATCATTCTGTGAGCAAAGTAAAGAATTGCACCACCCGGTGTTTCGTAAACGCCGCGGCTCTTCATACCAACAAAGCGGTTTTCACAGATATCAACAAGACCAACTCCGTTGCGGCCACCGATAATATTCAATTCTGTAAGCAAATCAAGCGCATTCATTTTTTTGCCGTTCAAGCCAACCGGAATACCTTTTTCAAAATCGATTGTTACATATTCACCGTCGTTTGGAGCTTCTTCCGGTACAGTCGTATTTTTAAGCATGTGCTTGTAATTTGGTTCATTTTCTGTCTTTTCAAGTTCAAGACCTTCGTGGCTCAAGTGCCAGATATTTTCATCTCGTGAATACGACTGGTCTTTTTTCATAGGAACTTCAAGTCCGCGGTCTTCAAGATATTTGATTTCTGCTTCGCGGCTGTCCATATTCCATTTGTCATCACGCCATGCAGCAATTACCTTAAGGTCTGGAGCAAAAGCCTTAATACCAAATTCAAAGCGAACCTGGTCATTTCCCTTACCAGTTGCACCATGACAGATTGCCACAGCTTTTTCCTGACGCGCATATTCAACTAAGATTTTTGCAATAAGAGGACGTGCTGTAGAAGTTCCCAAAAGATATTCATCTTCATAAACAGCATTTGCCTTAAGAGCAGGCCAGATGTATTCCTCAATATATTCCTTGCGTGCATCAACAACGTAGCAGGCAGCGGCTCCAGTCTTAAGTGCACGAGATTTGATTGCATCCCAGTCATCGCCCTGACCAACATCAATACAAACTGCAATAACATCATAATTATAATTTTCCTTAAGCCATGGAATGATAACAGTTGTATCAAGTCCACCAGAATAAGCCAAAACTACTTTATCTTTTGCCATATATAACCTCTCTTGGTGGTTTCGACCGGCTCAACCAGCAAAATTTTGTCGTAACCACCGTATTTTGCATAAATATACATAAAATATACAATTTTATGCAAAAATATGCAATATAAAATTTGGCGCACAAAAATCTTCCCACTCGCATTTCGCCGCTCTCCTACGGTCGGTTGTCGCTTCGCTCCAACGCCTTCGGCCGGCTCAAAGCTCGGGCGTTATTTACTTATAAATCATTATAAAAGTTTTCCTCATGAAGCGTTTTCTTTTCTTTATGTCCGTCTTCAAAAGTCAAAGTCAGCTCAAATAAAGAATCCTTATCTTCCAGCTGCCACACAACACCTTTTGATTTATACTTTTTTTTAAGCAAAGCAGTTATAAACTCTCTGGCAAGGCAGTGACGCCGTCCGTTTTGGAGCTGCATCGTTTTTTGAATTCCAAGAGTTTTAAGATATTCGGGCAAAAGTTCAAGAAAAGTATCAATTTCCGGGAAAGGATTATTCGGAAAGCGTGCATCGCAAAGCTTTACATAGTCACTACCCTGCTTCTGCATAATGCTAACCTTTGTCTGATTCTGAATAAAAAGCCTTAGCTTAAGATTTTCCGCAAACGCAAACTCAAACGTTGCACTTGACGACGCAATGTTCGTCTGCGCCGAAAAATCAGGGTGTTTTTGTGAAAACGCGTCAAACTCGTTTTTTACATCTTGCAGCATAAGACGCTCCGCGCCTGCGCGCACCATATTCCGGTGCATCAGGTGAACAAGTTTGTCTTTCCAAAAATCAGCAATAAAATCATCAAACATAAAAACTCCTATTAAACTCCGCGTTAGCAGGTGAACAGAATGTTCATCAGCGGGCGTAAAAAAATCTGAAAATTCCAGACGCCATAATCAGACAAAAATCCCGATTAAAAAGGCAAAAAAGTCGAAGAACAGTGAGGCAAAGCATTTATCTGCTGCCGGCTTTTTTCAAATGCATTTCGACTGTCTAAAATCCACAGAATCTGCCGTCCGGAAGCAGCTTTATCAATAGAAGGCATATCGCCTTCTCCATCCGTAAAAAGTATCATTCCGCTGTAATCATTTTTATGTTCAAAGAAAAAATCTACAGCACACTGAAAATTTGTTCCGCCCCGCCCGGCAATATCTTGAAGACTAAGTTTTTTATTAAAAGAAGAAAAAGCAAGTGGCTTTGTATTTTTAATGTTCACGTCAAAAAAAACAAGGTCAATTTTTTTTATAATTCCAAGAAAAAAAATATTTTTTATTGCGCGGCAAAAGTGAGCAAAACTTTCATCAGAAACAGAGCCGCTTACATCTACCGCAATCAGAATATCAGCACGACGGTTATAACGGCTTCCCATTGCATTAAAACCGTACCGGCGGCTTGGCTTCATTCTTGTAAGGCTCCGTTCTGCATTTACAATTCCCTGACGGAATTTCGTAAGCGCCTTTCGGTAATCAAAAGAAAAATCGCAGGAATCATTCAGTTCTCGACGAAGATTTCCGCCTGTTTCGCCCCAGCCTTCTTCAACTTCCGCCTTTTGAATGTTACCTGCTATCTGCTCAAGAGCTAAATCATCTTCTTTCCAAAGTGAACATAAATCTTCAAAACCTGAATTATCTGCTCCCAAAGAAAAGCCTGCGTTTTCTCCACCCGAAGAAATCTGACTTAAAAGAAATAAAATACGTCTGTACCATTGTTCAAAGCTCAGCCGGTCGTAAAGTTCAAGTTCTCCTGTTTTTCGGTTCACATTTAAATTACGCATAAAAAACTTTTCTTCTTCTGAGCCGCTCCATTTTTTTCCAAGAGGCTCGTCAAGTTCATAAAAACGACGCGAAAGTGATTTTAAATATTCAATACCTGCAATTTCTGCGCCCTCCACAGGCTTATAAAACTGATAGACTGTAACATCGCTTGCAAGAACCATTACGGTTTTCTGCGCATTAAAGGGCATTCGCTGATAAGGATGCCTTAAAATAATACGATACATTTCGAATATAAAAAGACTTTCAAGCTGTGAATCATTTTTTTCCTGTAAAAGCGCGGGTGAAAATTCTATCCGATGCTGTCCGGAACGAAACGGAAAAGTCATTTTTTCATTTTGTACAAGCAGATGATTACAGTAAACCGAAAACAAAAGCGGTTGAGTATAAAACCAGGAGGAAGCTATATTTTTAAGGCGATTTTCTACAGAGCCGCTCATATATCAAAAAAGTTATTCGCTTATAGAATTCATCATTTTTTTATAAAGAGTTTCAGCATTTTCCATAATGTAACAAAGCGCATCCGGGAAACGTCCTGCAGAACAAAGCGAAATAAAATGTGACTGAAATTCTTTTCCAAGGCTGCCAAGAAAATCAAAATACAAAACAAGCTTTTCTGAAACTTCTTTTTTAAGGTTCTCAGTTGAATTCAAATATCTGAAAATACTTTCATTTAAGGATGAAATTTCTGCAATGGAAAGCGAAGCAAGTGTCTTTTTATAAGATTCAAAATCACCTTCCAGAAGACGCTTTACAGAAGGAATTTTGTTATTTTCTGTAAACTTAAAAAATAAAGAAGCCGCTCTGTTACCTACAATTCCTGCAGCCATACATAAAAGAGAATCATCAAATTCCAAAAAGTTTTTTGTTATATCAGAAAACCTTTCCCAGCTGCGACGGTCTGCCTTGCGTTCAAAAGAATCATTCATTTCTTCATCAGAATTTTCATCATCATCCAGGAACTGAGGATTTTCACGTATAAAAGCAGTGATACGCTCATCAATGCCGCTGTTTTCTGCCCACAAAAGCCAGTCTTCTACAGTAGGAACAAATTCGTAAATATTAAAACGACTTATAAGAGCCGGATCCAGATCTGTAAGCTGATACTCGCTGCCGTTATTTACCGCAGAAATTATACGGCTTCCGGCAGGAAGGCTTTTTCCGGCAAGCTTTCGGTTCAAAGTTAAATCCATAACAGTCTGAAGGACTTCGGGTCTGGCACGGTTCAGCTCATCAAGAAAAAGCACTACAGGTTTTCCGTCAACAGGGAACCAATAAGGAAGCATAAATTCGGTTTTACCAGATTTTTCATCTATATGCGGGAGCCCGATTATATCGCCTGGATCACTCATCTGACCTAAAAAAAGCGTTACAACCTTCTGTTTTTTTGATGCATAATATTCCTCGAGTATGCGCGACTTTCCAATTCCATGCTTTCCGACAAGCATAATATTCTGACTTGCAGGAGTATTTTCAAGAATAAATTTAAGCTTTGATGAATCAACTGTCATAAATCCATTATAGAATCTTTTTTCTAAATTGAATACTGAGAAATAAACTCAAAAAATAGAAAGATTTTTTAAACTATAGGTGAAAATACCTATTAAAAAAAATGAAATCCGATTTACACTTAATATATAGCCAGAAAGTTTTTCTGACCAATAAAAAAAATTCAGGAGAAAAAAATGAAAAAAATCCTAACAGTTTTGTGTGCTCTTACTGTTGCAACAAGTCTTTTTGCAGCATCTAAGAAAGGTGATGACAAAGTTATTAATCTTTGGTCATTTACAGACGAAATTCCAAAGATGGTAGACAAGTACATTGCAGACCATCCGGACTTCGGTTACAGCGTAAAGACAACTATTATCGCTACAACAGAAGGTGCTTACCAGCCGGCACTTGACCAGGCTTTGCAGAGTGGCGGAGCAGATGCACCTGATATGTATGCTGCTGAATCAGCATTCGTTCTTAAATATTCAAAAGGCGATATGCAGAAATATGCTATGCCTTACAAAGACCTTGGAATTAACATTGACAAGGCAATTAAAGATGCCGACATTGCTTCTTACACAGTAGCAATCGGATCTAACTCTAAAGGACAGGTAGACGCTCTTGCTTACCAGTCTACAGGTGGATGTTTCATTTACCGCCGTTCTGTTGCTAAAAAAGTTTTCGGAACTGATGATCCAAAAGAAGTTCAGAAAGCAATTGGTGGTGGAACAGGAAAATGGGATACATTCTGGAAAGCTGCTGCAAAATGTGCAGAAAAAGGATGTGCAATCGTTTCTGGTGACGGAGACATCTGGCACGCTGTAGAAAACTCTTCAGACAAAGGTTGGATTGTAAAAGATAAGCTCTACATCGATCCAAAACGCGAAAAGTTCCTTGACTACTCTAAAGATCTTACAGATAAAGGCTGGTCTAACAGAACTCAGGACTGGCAGGATGCCTGGTTTGCTGATATGAAAGGTACTGGTGCAAAACCTGTACTCGGATTCTTCGGACCAGCTTGGCTCATCAACTACGTAATGGTAGGAAACTCAGGTGGAACAAAAGTTGGACAGGGAACATACGGTGACTGGGCTGTTTGTAACTCTCCAATCGGATTCTTCTGGGGTGGTACATGGGTATTTGCTAACAAGAATATGCCAAAAACAAAGAAAGCTGCTGTAAAAGAACTTATCGAATGGATTACATTGGATACATCTAACAGCGGACTTCTTTACAAGTGGGCTAACGGTACTTTGAACGGCGAAGGCGGAGCTAAAGATACAGTTTCTTCTGGTGTTGTTATGGCAAAGTCTAACGGTAAGCTTGAGTTCCTTGGCGGACAGAATATGTTCGACTACTTCGTTCCAGCTAACCAGTATGCAAACGGTAAGAACCTTACACAGTACGACGAATCAATCAACATGATTTGGCGTGATCAGGTTCGTGCTTATGCTAACGGACAGAAGAGCCGTGCAGCTGCAATTAAAGACTTTAAGCAGACAGTATCTGACCAGCTTGGTATTGATATTGACTAATTGCTGATGCAAAATCCTTAAAAATAGGGCTGTCTTTTGACAGCCCTGCTTTTTATAAAAATCTGGAGTTACAAATGGAAAAAAAAAGGAAAATCAGTTATGCAAAATACGGCTACATATTCAGCATTCCTTTTGTTGTTGCATATTTAATATTCGCGCTGTACCCTACCCTTTATACAGCAATTATCGGTTTTACTAACCTTCGAGGAGCAGGAAAAACAGAATGGAATTTCCTGGCTTTATCAAAATTCTTTGCAAATTACAAATCAGTTTTAACAATGCCTCTTTTCCATATAGCATTGAAAAATACTGTTAAACTATGGCTCTGCAACTTTATACCGCAGATGATTCTTGCACTTTTACTTTCAGCCTGGTTTACAAACCGACGAATGAAAATTCCTGGAGAAGGAGCATTTAAAGTTCTCTTCTACATGCCAAATATTATTACGGCTGCAACTGTTGCTATCTTGTTTAATGCTTTGTTCGGTTACCCAATGGGACCAATGAATGATATTCTTACAAGACTTCACATTGTAGACGAACCAATATTCTTCCTGCAGAATAAAAAAATTGCTCAGGGAATACTTATCTTTATCCAGACCTGGATGTGGTATGGATACACAATGATTATCATAATTTCCGGTGTATTAGGAATCAGTCCGGAAATTTTCGAGGCTGCCGACATAGACGGTGCAAACGGATGGCAGGTTTTCTGGAAAATTACAATTCCAGGAATCAAGACAATTCTTTTGTTCACTCTCGTAACCAGTCTTATTGGTGGTTTGAACATGTTCGATATTCCAAACCTCTTTGTTGTAAGCAGCGGTCCTGACAACGCTACATTAACAACAAGCGTACTTATCTATAAACAGGCATTCAGCGGTGGTTATCTGTTCAACAGAGCTTCTGCAATGAGTATGATTATGTTCCTGATTATTGTAATTTGTTCTGCTGCCCTATTCTTCTCTATGCGCGACAAAGATGAAGTTGCATTGAAAAAACAGCAGAAGCTTGCAATGAAGGAATATAAAAAATCATTGAAGAATGGAAACAAGGAGTAACAAATGCTTGGTAAGAACAAAAATATAATTATATACAAATCAATCGTCATGTTTTTCTGCGTTATTCTTGCAGTTTTGAGCATTATGCCTTTTGTAATCATGCTTATAAACTCAACTCGCTCTACTTTCGAAATTCAGCAGCATGCCGTATCGCTTAAACCATCTACATACTTCTTAAGTAACTGGAAAATATTAACGGGAAAAAGTTTTAATCCACTAAAAGGATTTATGAACTCTATCATCGTTTCCTGTGGTGTAACACTTTGCGCACTTTACTTTTCTACACTTACAGCATATGCACTTGTAATGTATGAATGGAAACTAAAAAATGCATTCTTCAGCTTTATTATGGGTATCATGATGATTCCTGCAACAATCACAATCATTGGTTTCTACCAGATGGTTTACAAGATTCACATGACAAACAACTTTCTTATGCTGATTCTTCCTGCAATTGCATCTCCTTCGCTTGTATTCTTTATGCGTCAGTATATGAAGCCTGCGGTTTCTCCATCACTTGTAGAATCTGCCCGTATTGATGGTGCAAAAGAATTCTTTACATTTAATGCAATCGTTCTTCCAATTATGAAGCCTGCACTTGCTACACAGGCAATATTCAGCTTCGTTACAAGCTGGAACGATTTGTTCAAACCATTGGTACTTCTTAATGACAAGAGTCATTATACATTACCAATTATGGTTTCTTTACTTAAAGGTGATATTTACAGAACTGAATATGGTAGTATTTACCTTGGTCTTGCCCTCACTGCCCTGCCGCTTATCGTAATTTACTTTATTCTTTCAAAGTACATTGTAGCCGGTGTTGCTTTGGGATCTGTAAAAGGATAATTGATTTTCTAATTTTCCAAAAAAAGAGACTGTCCAAAACAGGCAGTCTCTTTTTTATTAACAGGATTTTTTAATTAAAAGAACTATCGATCATAACCATCCATTGTCTGAATTTTTCCGTCAAGTTTAAATGTAAGTTCGCGGAATTTTACGTTGCGTTTCTGGTTTATACCACCGGAAAGTTCACAATCATGATAAAACAAATACCATTTATCATTATATTTCAAAATGGAATGATGTGTTGTCCATCCAAGCACAGGCGACATTATGCAGCCACCGTAAACATAAGGTCCGTAAACATTTTTACTTGTCGCATAGCAAAGAAGATGTGTAGTTCCTGTTGAATATGTAAAATAATAAGTATCATCCTTTTTAAACAACCATGGGTCTTCAAAATAGCGGCGGCAGTCATCTTCCCCTGTAAGTGGATTGCCTTTTTCATCTACAATTACAAGATCCCTTAAATCTTCTGCAAGTTCCTTCATATTGTCTTTTAAAAGCGCAATTTTTGCAGTACATGCTAATTCTTTTCCTTTCGGTTCTTTATTTTCAGCACTCCACTTATTATTTCTGTACTGATCCAGCTGGCCGCCCCAGATTCCACCCATCAAAAGATAGTATTTACTGTCAGAATCTTTGAAACAGCATGGGTCAATACTGTATGTACCTTTTATATAATCATCTTCAGGAACAAAAGGACCTTCCGGTTTATTGCCAACTGCAACGCCAACTCTGAACATTCCTGTTTTGTCGCGTGCAGGGAAATAAAAATAATACTTTCCATCTTTTTCTTCACAGTCAGGTGCCCACAACTGTTTCTGCGCCCACTTTACATCACTAAGAGTGAAAACGCATCCACAATCTCTTGGCAAAGTTTTATCATCTGCCATTTCAAAAACATGGTAATCATTCATATCATATTGATCACCATTATCGTTGTTTTCTACATCAATATCCCTATCATGAGAAGGATAAATATAGATTTTACCATTAAAAACATGTGCAGACGGATCTGCCGTGTAAAGCTCCCTAATTAAAGGTTTTTTTTCAATACTCATTGTAACTCCTGTTGCAATTTTAGTTTTATATCCTTTTATTACAGTCAAACCTGTATGTTACTATTTTCTCCTAATAGAAACTTTTTTTCCATCGGCAATATTACCTAAAATTAAGTTTATCAAAGTTACAGACTCTAAATTAATAAAGATTTTTGATTTCTTGCGTTATTAGTATTTGTGCCTTATAATTAAGAGATGGTGAAGCAAACATCAAGCCTTCGTTTTAGATTTACTATTATATTTTCAATCTTTACAATCATCTCTCTTTTACTTACAGGAATAACAACTTATTACTCACAGACAGATACATACAAACGCCAGTGTGAACAGAATATCAGAAGTATTGGCGAATATCTTGAATCTATGATTCTTAACGAAGCACAGGATTTTGTAAATCATCAAAAATATTACATGGAACACTTTGCTGAAATTGATATTCCGTTTGATGCAAATGAATTTCAAACTGCAAAGCATGAATACGAAAGATTATTTCATTCAAGATACGTTGGAAAAGTTCTTGGAGAAGATATTCACTTTGACGAACTTGATCCTGATATTCAGAAAGCATACTTTATTTACCGGCATCTTTACTGGCTGATTACCTTTGAAAATGCCCGTACATCATTCCATATTCCATACACATATTATCTTGTACCTAAGGAAGAAATTTACAATATGGTTTATATGATTGATGGTGAACGTACAGCAAAAGCAGAGGATGGTACAAAAACAGATACAGGAAAATATATGTATCTTGGTGATGAATATTACGACGATCCTGTATTGTACAACATTATGTGGGATGCATGGTTTTCCGGTAAAAAACCAAAAGGATATCAGGTTTGGAACAACAAATGGGGACACACTTACGCCTATTATACGCCGCTTATAATCAATGGAACAAAAATGGGCCTTATTGGAACGGAAATTGAAGTAAACGATGTAAACACTGAAATTTTAAAAGATACGTTCACTCAACTTATGGGGATTGGAATTTGTCTTATAATCTGTATTGCGATAATGCTTGCTGTAATCAACAAAAAATATATTTCAAAAATTGCATCACTGCAAATGTATGTAAAGGAATACACTCTCACAAAAGACTCTTCAATTGCAGAAAAGATACAGAAAAGTGCTCAGTACAACCGCAATGAAATTTCAAATCTTGCAATTCAGTTTGCGGTCATGATATTAAAAATTGAAGAATACATGAAAAATCTTATTTCTACGACAAAGGAACTGAGTACAACAAAAGAACAGGCTGCAAGAATGAATGAACTTGCAACAAAAGATTCACTTACAGGAATCCGAAATAAAACTGCTTACGATGGCGAAGTAAAAAAACTTGAATGGAAAATAGAAGACGGTCATGCAGCATTTGGAATTGCAATGGTTGATTTAAACTTTCTTAAACGCATAAATGATACGTACGGTCATGAACAGGGAAATGTTGCCATAAAAAAACTTTGTATGCTGATTTGCCACACCTTTGAGCACTCTCCTGTATTTAGAATTGGAGGCGATGAATTTGTAATAATTCTTGAGACTTCTGACCTTAAAAATCTGGACAAACTGGTTGATGATTTTAATTCAAAAATCTCAGAGCTCTGTAATGATGAAAATCTTGAACAATGGGAAAAGATCTCTGCTGCAATTGGATACGCAGTATTTAATCCTGAAATTGACAGCAGTGTTGAAAATGTATTTAAGCGTGCAGACAAAGCGATGTATGCACGCAAAAAACAAATGAAAGCTGTGCGTGAATAAAAAAAGGCTTCCGGGGAGGAAGCCTTTTTAGTTTACAAGATTCTAATTACGATACGTCCGCGTCAAGGCACGCTTCGCTCTTCGGCCTTGACACGTCCGTTTCGCGGTTAGCTAATTTCATTATCTACGATACGTCCGCGTCAAGGCACGCTTCGCTCTTCGGCCTTGACACGTCCGTTTCGCGGTTAGCTAATTTCATTATCTAACCGCGATAAAAATTAATCAAACAACCGGCAAGGATAATTTTGCGTTCGTCGTCGGTCAAATCACCTACAGAAAGCTCGAACTCGTTTACTTTGCCGTCTGCTTTTACAGCGTAAGCCTTGATTGAAGGCAATTTTTCTTCAATCATCTTCTTTACGCCCGGAATGAAAACGTAATCACCGTTGGCAAAAGGAAGATTTTTGTCTCCTTCTTTGTACAAGAATGGAAGCATACCCCAGTTGATGAGGTTAGAGCGGTAGCGTTTTGTTGCGTATTCGTTTGCGATGTTTGCAGAAGCACCAAGT
>Ga0256407_10012621_pt1 | contig 11454 bp, 5 predicted proteins | sample RumenRJG_04DNA_FD_193489 | JGI IMG/M metagenome (GOLD analysis project Ga0256407, IMG submission 193489) | Bovine rumen microbial communities from Lethbridge, Alberta, Canada - RJG_04 | ecosystem: Host-associated > Mammals > Digestive system > Stomach > Rumen | place: Canada: Alberta | collected... | reverse complement strand
TTCAGAAAGAACGGTTACTATTACACTGACAGCACTTTTTTTCTTCCGCAGATGATGCTTAACGAGGGCGAGCTGCTCACTCTTTCCACAATCCTGCCCCTGCTCGACCAGTACAAGAACACGCCGCTTGAATCTTCCTTCCGAAACCTCATGCAAAAACTCATTCAGATGCTTCCCGACAGCATTACGGTTGATTCAGCCCTCATCAACAACGAGGTTCATTTTATTTCCGATCCGGTCACTCATCTTGAAAAAGGTGTCTTTGAGTCCGTACTCAGGGCGACAAAACTTCACCGCACGCTGAAAATGGAATACAAGGCGGCTCAGGACACGGACTTTCAGCAGAGGGAATTTGATCCCTACCACATAATCTGCCAGAAAGGAAGCTGGTATGTTCTGGGATTTTCACACCACTCGAATGCAATCCGGCTTTACGCCATGCCGAGGATTCAAAAGTGCGAGATTATGGAAGAAAGATTTACAATTCCGCAGGATTTTTCTATAGAAAAGCACATAGACCCGGAAATCGGTGTCTGGGGAAACAGCGGCAAAATCTTCAAGGTCGAAGTTGAATTCTCAAAGACGTTGAAAACTTTCGTATCGGAGAGAATCTGGCACAAAGGTCAGAACATGAAGGAAAACCCGGACGGCAGCGTTTACCTTTCCTTTGAAACGAACCAGCTGGCCCAGACTGCGGCATGGATTCTCTCATTCGCAGGAAACGCCAAAGTCCTCAATCCGCCGGAACTAAAGGAACAGGTCAAACTGGCTGCAAAAAAGATTCTGGAAAGCTGATTTTTCCCAATCCCCTCTCCTTTGGGGATTATTTTTCCGCTTCGTGCTATAATTTCTTCAATGAAAAAACACCTCCAGCTTGCCTTAAAAATTCTTTCCGCACTTTTTATCCTCTCTGCGATTTTTCTTCTCATTTTGCGCTTTTCGCCTTATCAGGCTCTGAAGGAATTCCGAAAGCATCCTGTTTCTACGCGGATTTTTGACTGCCGGGGAAATTTGATTCAGATTCATGCGCTTGAAAACGGTGTCAGGCGTGAATTCGTGCCGCTTGATGAGATTCCGGTTTTTGTCGTGCAGGCTTTCATTGAGGGAGAGGACAGGCATTTTTATTCTCACCACGGAATTGACTTTGCCGCCATCGTCAGGGCTGCTTTTCAGAATACGAAGGAGCTTCGAACCGTAAGCGGGGCTTCCACAATCACCATGCAGCTTGCAAGAATGGTCCGTCCGAACAAGAACAGAACGATTTTCGTTAAAATCCGCGAGGCTTTTGATGCGCTCAGGCTTGAGGCCCGCCTTTCCAAAAAAGAGATTCTGGAAGCCTACCTGAACAACGTGCCCTTTGGATTCAATGCAGAGGGAGTCGCCAGTGCAGCCCGAACTTTTTTCAGCAAGAATCTTTCAGAGCTGACCGAGGATGAGGCCCGCTGCCTTTCGGTGAGTGTCCGCCGCCCTGCCCTTTACAATCCATTTGAAGTTTCTGAGACTGCAAGGGCTTTTTCATATCCTTTCGAAATGCCGCATTTTGTCCGCTATCTTTCAAATCTTCCCGATTCTCCGATTGGAAGGCTTGCCGAAGTGCAAACCACGGCTGACCTTTCCATCCAGCATCACGCAGAAGATCTTCTTTCAAGCGCGGTCGCCCAGTACGGCGAAAACAGGCTTTCAAACGGCGCGATTCTTGTCTGTGACACGCAGACTGGAGCCATCCTTGCATGGGTCGGAAGCGCGGACTTTTTTGACGAGGCTCACAATGGTCAGGTTGACGGTGTCCTTTCTTTCCGCCAGCCCGGTTCAAGCATGAAGCCATTCCTTTACGCCCTTGCCCTAGAATCAGGATTTCTGCCCACTTCGGTTCTTCCTGACATTCCCATGGAATTCGGCTTTGAAAATCTTTACGTTCCACAGAATTTCAACAACCGCTTCAACGGTCCTGTGCGATTCCGGGTCGCGCTCGCTTCAAGCCTGAATATCCCTGCAGTCTGGCTTCTGAACGAGATTGGAATCGAAAAATACCAGAAAAGACTTAATTCACTCGGCTTCAATTCGCTCAAAGAACAGGACACGGGACTTTCGCTTGCTTTGGGCGGAGCTGAGGTCTCGATTTTTGAAATGACACAGGCATTCTCGGTCTTCGCTCGTGACGGAAGATTTATCCCTCTATGGGCGATTGATGATTTTGACTCAGATTCGGCCACTACAAAGGATAAAACTCAATTTCCCGATTCGGAGAAATCAGCACAAGTCTTCGACACAAACACAGCCCGCATCATCTGTGACATTCTTTCGGACAAGGATGCCCGCGCACTCGGATTCGGCTACAACCAGACATTTCAAACGCCATTTCCGTCAATGTTCAAGACAGGAACGGCAAACCAGTACCAGAACATCACGGCACTTGGCGCAACGCCCCGCTATACAGTCGGCATCTGGATGGGGAATTTCAGCGGCGAGACAGTCATCGGGAAAACAGGAAGTTCCATCCCTGCAAAAATCGCCCGCGACATTCTTGTAATGCTCCAGGGAAACAAAGGCGAAGATTTCAAAAAGCCCGCCCAGTTCAAAAAGGTGCGTATTTGCTCGCTCTCAGGGAAGGAAGCCTGCGAAAACTGCCCTGACACAGTAAAAGAATATGTTCCGATCGGCGAAAAATCTCAGGAACAATGCGACTGGCACACAAAAAACGGCACAAGCTACCCCGCCGAATACGCGACATGGTTCCGCCTGAAAAATCGCTCAGGAATTGTGGACGACAAAGGAAGCCCCCTTAAAATCATCTCGCCCCGAAACGGCAGCACCTTCTTTTACGACCAGTCAATCCGCAAGGATCAGCAAAAGCTGGTAGTGGAAGCAAGCGGCGGAAGCGAAGAGACAGCAAGATTTTTTGTGAACGGAAGATTTATTTGCGAAAGCAGGCGGCCTTTCATCGCACAAGTGCCGATTGAGCGGGGGGAGCATCAAATCCAAGTGCAATGCGGAGAGGAAAGCGCTTTGATTTCGATTGTGGTGAAGTGAGGGGAACTAATCTGCATACTTCTTAAAGTTTTCAGCTTGTTCAAATACTTCATTATAAACTTCGTTTCTTGGTACAGGAGGATATCCGTTATCATCCAGGAGAATCATTAAATCGGCTTCCATTTCAGCTTTCACATCAATTCTCTGGTCCCAGTCTGTATATTTCGTCTTATCATCAACAAGAGCTTTAACTTTCTTTGCCAGGTCTTTCATTTTGTCATCTGGATACTGGTCTTCAAAATTAAACTTCTTGGCACAACTTACAAGAATGTCGTAGAAAGCTTTTTCTTCAAAACTTATTCCAAGTTCCTTAAAGTGTTCTTTGTCTTTCTGAATATCATTGAGCAATTCGTTTAATTGCTTTGTAACTTCATCAAGAACCTGCACTGTAAAATCATCAAGGTGACGGTTGTTGTATTCTTCAACAAGCTTCTTCATTCGCTCGCTGAATTCCATGGCCTTGATTTTATTTGTACGTTTGTAATCAGCAATTACCTGCTGTAAGAGCAGTTGCAAGATTTTGATTTTGGTATTTGGAAGTTGAATAGCATTTATCTTTTCAAGATATTCTGGTGTAAAGATATCAAAGTTTACATTCTTTCCAACCTGGAAGAGTTCTTCTACTCCGTCCGCTTTTATTGCTTCGTTTATAAGCTGTGCTACATGATGATTCATTGTTGTAATATCAGGAGCATCGCCTTTTGTAAGCTTAAACAAAATTGAACGGATGGCAATGTAAAAGTTGATTTTATCTTTATCATTCTTTGTAATTGACTCACTTGAAGAACAAAGATTAAAAGCCTTCTTCATTCTGCGTACAGCATCCATAAACCGTTTTTCTAATTCTTCACTTGCCTGAACAAACTCAACAGCCTTATTCAAACATTCAAGCTGCTTAAGCGGACTTCCGTTGTAATAATCTGAAGAATCAAACTCATTGAACATTGCATCCAGAACGCTAATCTTGTCTTTTACAATTGCAACGGCTTTGTCTGTATCTTCAAACTCTTCATTGTCATCGCCGGTATATTTTTTAAGGGCTTCGTTCATTGCCCTCTTGATTCCGATGTAGTCTACAATCAAACCGCGGTCTTTGCCCTTGTAGGTTCTGTTTACACGGCTGATTGTCTGAATCAAAGTATGCTTTTGCAATGGCTTGTAGATGTAGATTGTATCAAGAGACGGAACATCAAAACCTGTTATCCACATATCAACTACAATTGCAATCTTAAAGTTTGATTCAACTTTCTTAAACTGGCGGTCCAGCTCTCTTCTGTATTCATGATTTCCAAGAAGTTCAAAAAGACCTTTTGTATCTTTTGCCTTGTTCTCAGTCATTACCATTTTGATTTTTTCTATTGGCTTAAAATCTTTATCGCCACAGTCTTTCTTCTCGTTCCATTGAGGACGAAGCTCAACAATCTTCTGCCAGAGCTTATAGGCAATCTCTCGGTTTGAACAGACAAACATTGCTTTTCCTTCAACCGTTGCACCTTCTCGAACACGTGTTTCATAGTGATTAATAAAATCCTGAGCAACTTCTGCAACTACATCATCATCACCAATAATTGCATCAAGATTTGCGACGGCCTTTTTGCTTGCAGCAATCTGAGCTTCGTTTGCACCTTCATCCTCGCACTGAGCATAATACTCTTCAATCTCGCGTACTTTCTTCTGGTCAAGAATTACCTTAGCGGCACGGCCTTCATAAACAAGATTTACGGTGATTCCATCAGCAACAGATTCTTTCATTGTGTAGGATTCAACAACATCACCAAAGACCTGAGCCATTTCATCAATAGGAGTTCCGGTAAAGCCGACATAAGTTGCATTAGGAAGTGAATCATGCAGATATTTTGCAAAGCCATATTTGTGTTCAACACCGTTATCTGTAATTACGGTTTTTTCTTCAAGATTATTCTGACTGCGGTGAGCTTCATCACTTATACAGATGATATTTGAACGCTCAGAAAGAAGTTTTATATCCTCACAGAATTTTTGAATTGTAGTAAGGAAGACGCCGCCACTTTTTCTGTCTTCAAGTTTTTCTTTCAAAAGCGCACGGCTCTCAATACATTCAACATTTTCATCGCCAATATAGTTTTTGCTTTCAACAAATATCTTGCTAAGCTGGGCATCAAGATCTGTTCGGTCAGTAATTACAACAATTGTCGGACTGTTTAATTCGCGGGATTTCATCAAAAGCCTGCTCAAGAAAACCATTGTGTAGCTTTTACCGCAGCCTGTAGCGCCAAAGTAAATACCGCCCTTACCATTTCCATTTGGACGGATTGCAGAGCCAATGCTTTTATACAAAGATTCAGCTGCAAAGAACTGAGGATAACGGCAGACAATTTTTGTTTCCTTATCGCTGGAATCCGGAAAGTAAACAAAATCTTTTATAACTTTTACAAGCCTGTCTTTGCGGAAAAGCCCTTTTACCATTGTGATAAGAGAAGAGATTCCATCAACTTCTTTGTCTGTACTTTCGACCTTGCGCCAGGCATAAAAATATTCATAAGGACTAAAAAGCGAACCAATCTTATTATTCACTCCATCGCTGATTACAACAAAAGCATTGTATTTGAAAAGTTCCGGAATATCGCGGCGGTAGCGGATTGTAAGCTGTTTATAAGCATCTTCAATGGTTGTGTTTTCTTTGATTGCCGACTTAAACTCAAGAACAACAAGCGGAAGTCCATTTACATAAACAATTCCGTCTGGAATACGAAGCTGCTCGCGTCCCTGAATCTCAACCTGATTCACAATTTCAAAAAAGTTTCGTTCAGGCTCATCAAAATCAATAAGCTGAATAAAAAGGTCTTTCTGACTTTTGTCTTCACGGCGGAAAGTAAAGCCATTGCATATTAAATCCAACATCCGCTTGTTTGCATCGTAATCAGAACCGCTTATGTTTTTGAGCTGAGTTATAATTGAAGCAATTTCACTTTCAGTCAAAAAATCCGCCGCATAGCGATGGCGCAAAAATGTCGAAAGCAATTCAGGCAACAGAACATCAGTCTTTTCACGGTGAATATCCTGTCCAGTCTGGTGAGTATATCCTTCGTTTTCAAAAAGCTCCATTATCGAAAGTTCAAGACTGTGTTCGGTGAATTGCATATGTATAACTCCTAGTTTATCTAATTATACCACAGATTCTATTCTAATTCCTCATAATTGCTTAAAGTCATAAATGATACTAATAAGTACAACTGGGTAGTATCTCTCCACCCAGTTGGTTATTTTCTTTTATTTCAGTTCCACTTTGTTAGAAAGTAATAATTTTCCCCTAACTTTAGTCTACTCTGCATTCTTATATTGTCCCTTCTAGCGTGAATACCCAGTAAGACTACCAGAAATCATAGAATTTTTACTGTCTTTGACGAACTTGTGAACGAATTTCTAGATTAGTCGTTACAAAGCTCTTTTCGCGCAATCCATTTATCATATCAGAATAGATATCATTTCCATTTGGATCACGAATTGTAAGTAAAAGAATAAAGTCTTGTTCTGGTAATACTACATCATAGCGTGTAAGTCGATTTATTTCTAACTTCCAACCAGTTCCAACCTCAACACCTTTTGAAAAATTTCTATAATAAGATTTCACAGGAGCCCATTTTAATCCATTCTTTACTCTTTCTTTCTCAAATGCAAAATCCGAATTCTTCTCAAGTATCATTGCAGATGAATATTTTTTATTAGAATACATAGGACCAAAACTTGCATCAATATTTGAGCGACAATAGTTAACACCATAATTCTTATCAAGCACAGGATTATAAACTAATGTCATAAAGATTTCTCCGTAATACTTTCCATTACGTATAAGAGATTGTGGATATGGGAAATCTATCATCTCCAACATTTTGCCCTGTTTTATACCTTGCTTGAAGACTACTGTTACTTCATCTATGGATGATTGCAATATATCCTGATAATCATTTGGTGGTAACCCATATCCCACATAAAGCTTATTCTGTTTATTAAAGATTTTCCTAGAATTAATTCTTGCAGAATGTACCAGCAATGCCTTAGATAAAAGTAAATCTTTTTCTACGAGTTCATCATAAATACAGGCATATTTATATAAAGCTCTTGGAGTCGCAAAACTAGTTCCAATATTTTCAACTATCTCACCATTATCTGACATTCCAAGAATTCCTAATTGCTGGAAATTGCCAGAATTATCCCAATTTCCACCATAATCAACGATTTCTGGTTTTACTGTAAATCCGACTCCAGGGCCTCGACGAGAAAAAGTTGAAGGCTCATTCTTTTTTGATAAAGCTATTTCAGAATCTCTAAAAGCTAAAGAACCTACTGTAACTGCACGCACGGAATCCGCAGGAGAAATAATCCTATCAGAATCATCCAAAGATGGTGTCAATGGCCATTTTTCCAATCTACTTACATTGCCGGCTGAAACAAAAAATTGTACTCCATAAGTATCTTGCATACAGTCTAAGAAATGCCCGAAATCAGAGATTTCTCCGTTACAAAAACATCTATCTATTCCGATAGACAGATTCCATAACTTTACAATTCCTCCAAACTCTTTCAATGTATTCTCTATAACTTCCATCAATTCATCTTCAGAAATCGAATCTGTAAATCCAAATCTCGGATCGTTATTTGGAAGAGCCTCAATATCAAGCAATTTAAATCTTTTAGGTTTTACTTCTGCAATTGTGTTCAAATAATTTCCATAAAGTATTGTTGAGGCTATAAATGCACCATGAAGATTATTTTTATAGCCATCTGCTACATAAGTTTTTTTATTGATAATGTATGGTTTTAATGCTTGATTTTTATCTCCAATTCCACCGTCGATAATTCCAATAACAGTATCTGAATCAATATGAGGTATTGTGTCTAAATGTTCAAAATTTATTTTCTCTGTTGAAAAAGCAGGCAATGCATACTGATAAAAGACATCTACAGTTTGAATTCCAACAATTTTGGATAACTTTATAATATCTTCTTCATTTTGTACTTCAAGCTTATATAATTTACTATCTCCATGATATATAGGATGAAGTTGTTCTAATAAATGAATTTCTTTTAATTTTCTAAAAACATATTGATGAACTCTTGTATTGGTTTCATCATCCCCATCAAAATCAAAAAGTTTTATTTTGATATTTTTCTTGTATATCTCAAAATCTTTTTGCAAAATATTTTTCAAGAACGCAGAAATCTTAGTATTAGGCTCAATTGGTTTAATATTTTGTACAGCCGTCATATTTGCCTGTATACTATCTGTCTCAGCTTTTGTAGCTCTAGATATACTTTCTCCAATACTATCTTTTGAAATCCTTATATAGAATTGATTTATATCTTTTGCACCAATAATTATATTCTTTCCCAATAAAGAATCTGGCGTATGCGATTTTGCACATGCTTCGTCTTTCATAATCAACAACGCTGTAGCAGGAATTGCATTTTGGGTTTCTGAGAAAAAATCTTCATAATAATCATTTACTGATTTTAGAGAATTTATAATATGATTTTGAACCTCGGTATTAAAAGTACAAAAGAATTTTTTAGGCCCTCCTCCTGCAGGTCTATTTTTTACATCATCTTTTCGCGGTAAAACTATCTTAATAGGTAAATTTTTATTCATTTTCACTGCCTCCGTCACAATTCATCAAGGGTTTTATCTGGGATTTTGAAATATTCAAGATTTCAGATATCGTATCATAAGAAAAAGGTTTTCCTATTTCTTTATATAAATAATTAATGACTTCTTTTTGATATGCCTTTTTATTTGTTTGTTCATCAGGAAATCCTTTGAATGCAAAAAGTTCTGCATATACATTCCGAACAGAGAAATCTTCGTTATTTACAACACATTCTCTAATAGATTTTTTTACAATTTCTTCAATCGTTGCTCCACTACAACCTTGAAATGCATAAGACAGAAGTTCCTTGTTTTTTATTGATAAATCAAATTTTTTATTGATAAACAAGTCCAATAATCTAGAAATATTTTGAACATCCGGATATCCAACTTCTATTTTATAGTCAAATCTTCGCCAAACAGCTCTATCTAATAAATCTGAATGATTTGTTGCCGCTATCAATAAACTATCTTTGCTCATAGCATCAATATTTTGCAATAAACTATTTACTATTCGTTTTAATTCTCCAAGTTCATTCGCATCATCCCTAGCTTTTGCAATGGCATCAAATTCATCCAAAAGTAATACACATGGCATTCTTTGTGCATATTCAAATAAAACACGAATATTTTTAGCTGTAGTTCCTAGATATGAAGAAATTAGGCTGTCCAATCTTGCTGTAATCAATGGTAATCCAAGTTGTTTTGCAATCCATTGGGCACTTTTTGTCTTTCCACATCCTGGTGGACCATACAACAATAAGGTATTAGATACTCCAATCCCCAATTCATTCAATTTATCAGCAGTTTTATAATTTAATATAAATTCTTCCAATTCTTTTTGATTTTTTCCAGAAAGAATAGCAGTATTCATATTTTCAGCTGGTAAGAGGATATCAGCCAACGCTATACGAGATTCATTATCAACAGGTATGGTATTTGAAAAAGAACTTAATCCAGACGGACTTAATGTATTGCTTTCTACACCTGCCAGAAGTTTTGAAAACTTCTGGGCTGTTTTTTCTTCTCCGTCCACCAAGAGTTTATCAATTAGCAATTTAGTATAATTCTGAATTTTTACAGAATCGCCTTTTATGGCTCCTTCAATTATTTTCCCAATTTCTATAGAGTAATTCATTCGTAATTCCTTGTTTACAGTATATACGAACAAAATAGTTTTGTAAAGAACAAATATAAATAAATTATGAACAACGTGGCATTATTTTAGAACAAAACATTACATTCCGCTTATGCGAGAAATTACCAGCTGCTTTAATTCTTGCAGTTTGGTGATTTCACAAATGTTTAATTCCAGCTGATTTTCAATAGGTTCACAGTCTTCATTAAATTTTGCTATATCATCATCAGATGGTTTTAACATTGAAATAGATGCTAAAATACTTTGCGTTAGAAGTTGTTGTCCTGTTCCAATATGACGCTCAAATAGATTCGCCTTTTTGAGAAGATAATATGCAAAAAACTGTTTGTCAGAAAACTTGTATTTAGCTTTTATTGCGTTATCACTTATCCAGCATTTTGATTTACACAAATATGTACTTCCACAATATGCACCAACACGACCAATTGCTATACAGTTTTCAGCATTTGTTTTATCTGTGTAAGACAAGATTCCATTTCCACCATAGACTGGTATTGAGCCAAGTTCTTCTGGTCTACTTCTTCCATTTGAAAAATCAATAATATCTTCGAATCTATTATTTCCATTATCAATAATATTTGGGAACATTTTCTCAAACAAACATTGTGCCGTCTTTTCCAGATTTTCATTTATCTTCTGCTTAAGCTGGATGCGTTTTGTGATGGCGTTGTAGGTGTTTACAATTTTCTCTTGTTCTTTTAGATCGGGAACTGGAAGTTCAACTCGGCACATTTCATCCCAATCAAAAATTTCGCGGACACTTCCGTGTGATTTATAGCGTGCATATCGGTCAAACTCTGGGCGGCTGAACCACAACATAAGATATTCAGGCAAAAGTTTTGTTGTGTCAGTGATTTCAAAAACAGAATAGGAACTTGAAATAATACAAACATCAGCTTCTTTCAAAAGCGCAATTGTAATTTTATCACCATTGCGAGAAGTAACTGGGCCATAGGCAAACTGTCCCTTTTTGACAATTTTGTATGGTTTAAAATCAGTTCCGATTGTATTTGCAATTGATTCGATAAAACATTTTTCTATGCTTAACCCAAGCAAATGAGAAACTTTCAAATCAGAATTGCGGACATCAACAGGCTGTATATAATCCCCAAGTTTTTTATAATTCGCACTCATCTATTTTTCTTCCTCATCTTCCAAAAAGACAGAAGCCTTTGTATCTTCTGTAAGACCGATGCCATCTCTTGCATTGAGAGGCGTAACGACTTTCTTTCCTGTTTTTTGCTCAAGTTCAATACGGGCATTTTTTGCGATGCTTGCGCCGTCTACTGCATTCTTTACATGGTCACTAAAATTTTTAGGGTCATTGGATTCAGAGATTTCTTTTGTAGAAAGTTCCGCCAGCATATTCAAGACAAGTTCCTTGTTTGTCATGTTATCGCGTAAATTTTCTTTTTTGAGGCCTTTGTATTCCTTGTACTCTTTTGCAGTTTTGCCTGCCCATGTTTTGTAAATAATGTCAGTAAGAGTGGCAAACTGAACGCCTTCTTTTAAACCGTGCTTTTTCCATTCGTCAGTAAGGTCTTTGCGGATTTCTATAGATTTGAGCCGCTGGTTTATCCAATTTTCCGAGTATCCCAAGGCCCTGTATTCTGCCAAAGCCCGCTGAATTCCCTGCTCCGGG
>Ga0256407_10012615_pt1 | contig 11457 bp, 5 predicted proteins | sample RumenRJG_04DNA_FD_193489 | JGI IMG/M metagenome (GOLD analysis project Ga0256407, IMG submission 193489) | Bovine rumen microbial communities from Lethbridge, Alberta, Canada - RJG_04 | ecosystem: Host-associated > Mammals > Digestive system > Stomach > Rumen | place: Canada: Alberta | collected... | reverse complement strand
CTGTCAGCGCTTTTGCCCAGAACTCCTTTCCTAGATCCCAGAGGGAAGACAAGGACAAGACGATGAGCGAGGGCTACTGGAAGATCTGGAATCCGAAAGTTCAGGCAAAGATTGACGCGGACATCGAGGCCAACCGTAAAGCAGACGCGGTGATAAATCTGGGTGATGTCCCTGCCGGAACCGAAGTCAAGATTGAGCAGGTCTCCCACGATTTCATCTTTGGAGCTCACATCTTCAATTTCAACCAACTTGGAACCCATGAGCGCAACGAGCGCTACAAGGAACTGTATGGAACCTTGTTCAACTCCGCTTCGATCGCCTTTTATTGGAAGACCTTCGAGATGGAGCCGAACAGGATGCGTTTCGTGACCGAGTACTGGGACACGGAGGATTTCTGGAACAATTGCCCGGATCCCAAGATGCAGCCGCATTGGCGCAGGCCTCCGACAGACGAGGTGGTAGAGTTCTGCGAGAGCAAGGGTATCCGTCTCCACGGACACACCATTATCTGGGGTAACCGCACCTGGCAGCATCCCCACTGGCTGATTGAGAAAATGGCGACCCCGGAGGAGAAGGCTAAGCTTGACACCTATGTCTCCGAAGTTATCAACCCGAGCAACAACAGGGCTATCGAGAAATATACCGACACCTACAAGGCCCTGACAAACGACCAGCTTTCGGATGCCCTTCCAGAGTTCACTAAAACTCTCAATACGGTGTTCGAGAAGAGGATCACGGATCTTGCGAAACGTTACGGCAACCGCATCGACAGCTGGGATGTCGTTAATGAGAGCGCCACGGACTTCCCGAAGATGAATCCTGGCGGTAGGCTTATAAAGAGCTCTTACGGTATTATGCCCGCCGACTACACTTTCAAGGCCTTCCAAACCGCCCAGAAGGTGTTCCCTGACAGGGTCAAGCTCAACATCAATGACTTTGACATGGGTCAGAAATATCTGGACCAGGTTAAAGACTTGACGGAAAGGGGATGCAAGATTGACATCATGGGAGCGCAGATGCACCTTTTCGATCCCCAGCAGTGCCTTGATATAGCGGCTGGAAAGGAGGTCATCCCCGGAAAGGCGGTCACTCCTGAACAGGTGTGGGAATGGTCTGAGCGTCTCGGCCAGGCCGGAAAACCTATCCACCTCAGCGAAATCACGATCACGGCTCCCGGCAATGACGCCCATGGCCGTCAGATCCAGGCTATCATAGCCACGAATCTTTACAGGCTCTGGTTCAGCGTCAAGCCCATGATGGGAATCACTTGGTGGAACGTCGTGGACGATTGTGGAGCACCCGGTGAGCCCTCGGTGTCCGGACTCTTCGACCGCGACATGAAGCCCAAGGCCTCCTATTACGCCCTTGACAACCTGATCAACCATGAGTGGAAGACCAACCTTAATGTCAAGGCCGGAAAGAAGGGTGTGATCAAGTTCCGCGGCTTCAAGGGCAACTACAAGATTTCTTGGACTGATGCCGAAGGAAATGTCATGACCAAGGAGTTCTATCTCAAAAACGACGGAGACGGGATAACATTGTAATATTCAAATAGTTATGAAACGGATTATCCTTTCGGCGCTTGCGGTTCTGTCGCTGGCGCTTCCAAAAGTCTGCCTTGCCCAGGAATATCCCAGGGTAGGAGCGGTACCCTCTGACGAAGGGTTATTCCCCTTTGTGATCTCCTACGACATGGCTAAAGGAATCACCGATTTTTCCGCCATGTTGGATGCCCCTGCCGGAAAACACGGGTTCACCAGGATTGAAGGTCAGCACTTTGTCAATGACGCTGGAAGGATTCGTTTTAATGGAGTCAACATTGTCGGAGGAGCTTGTTTTCCCAGCCATGAGCAGGCGGAAAGGCTTGCCGAGCGTCTTGCCCATTTCGGAATCAACTGCGCCAGGATGCACTTTTTTGACCTGTTCAATTATAACTACAGGGCATATAATGAAAAGGGTCTTTTAGAGGACGACGGCACATGGTGCACTCTCAACCCTGAACAGACGGATCTTTTTGACTATCTGCTCTATCAGCTCAAAAAACACGGCGTCTATTATAACATTAATCTCCTCGTTGGTCGCCCGTTTAAGGGTAAGAACGCCTATGACGAGGACATCCAGCAAAAAGAACTTGACTACGCCCGTGTTCTCTTTACCCATGTGAACCCATACACCGGTCTGACTCTTCCGGAGGATCCCGCTATGGCTATGGTTGAGCTGAACAACGAGGATGCCATATTCACGTCTTACCGCAACCGTAAGGAGTGGTCTCCAGAGAAAGGTGAACCGGCATGGAAGACCCTCGCGGAGCTCCAGAACGGTTCGGAAGAAGACAGGATGGAGATGTTCCATAATCTAGAGGACGCCGACAGGAACCACTGGAACCGCCAGAAAGACCTTCTTGTGAACGAGTTGGGAGTCAAGGTTCCCGTGACCTCAACCCAGGTGAGCTACACTTCTCCCTGGGCCCTGATGGACATGGACTATTTCGACATGCACGCCTATTGGTGCCATCCTACAAACCAGAGGGATGTGGATCGCTGGACCATCAACAACATTCCGATGATCAACAATCCCGATGGAGGAAACCTCTCTTCTTTAGCAAGTTACCGTCCTTCAGACAGGCCTTATACCATCTCTGAGTACAACCACCCGTTCCCTAATCTTTATGGAGCGGAGGGCCAGCTGATGCTCCGGGCCTTCGGAGCCTTCCAGGGTTGGGACGGAGTGATCGCCCATTCTTGGAACAACCTCTCGGACGAGGAGCCGGATTTCCTGCCGTACCATTTCACCTACACCTCGAGAACTGATGCCCTCGCCCATTTCATCTGCTGCGGCACCATGTTCTTGAGAGCCGATATTGATGAGGCTACGGAGCAGACAGTTCAGAATCTGCCCTATGAGTTTTATCAGAAGAGATGGGCGGAAAGACTTCAGCATCAGGTCGCTGGAATGCTTTCGGACGCCACGGATGGTACTTTCCTTCCTTGGGAAAGGCTGACTCGCCGGGTGGCCACGGACTATACCGCCAAGGAAACGAAGACTTTCCCGACCGAGACCCGTCCGGATGTCAAGGTCACCGAAGGAGGCCAGATCGAGTGGAATAACGAGAATCCCGAACAAGGAATGTTCATTGTCAGGACAGACAACACCAAGTTGTTCTCCGGCTTCCCTGCCGGAAGAACCATCGACTGGGGTGACGGGATATCCTTTAATGTCGGAAAGACAAAACTTGGGTGGACCACTATGTCTCTTGTCAGCAAGAAAGCCAATGGTTTCTTGAAGAGAAGCAAGGCTCTGCTTGTCGCGACAGGTTATACAAAGCATTCAAACCAGACTCTGACTGTCGATCCGGATCCGAAAGATCCGTCGAAACCTTCAACCTACATCCACTGCCGTCATGAGGCCTGGGGAACCGGCCCGATGCTCACCGAGGGCATCCCGGCGACCATAAAGCTTGCTTCAAAGGCTCGCAGGACCCGTTGCTGGGCTCTGGACGAGAGAGGAAAGAGATGTGCCAAGGTTCCGGTGAAGAAGGCTGATGACGGCAAGGCCATCATCGAGATCGGACCTGAGTACAAAACCGTTTGGTACGAGATTAAAACCAGATAGAAGCATGAGAAAGACGACCATATTATTCGCCGTGTTACTGGCGGCTTTCGCCTGTAAACCAGCGGTAGAGGCGACAGACGATCTGATTCCTTCTGATGAAGGTCTGTTCCCTTTCGTGATCTCCTATGAGATGTCAAAGGGTGCGGCGACGGATTTTTCCACACTACTTGAGGCTCCGGCCGGAAAGGACGGATTCATCCGGGTCGAAAACGGCCATTTTGTCAACGATAAGGGAATTGTCAAGCTGAACGCCACCAATCTCACCGCTGCGGCCAATTTCCCGACCCATGAGCAGGCGGAAAGGGTGGCAGAACGTATCGCTAACTTCGGAATAAACTGTGTCAGACTCCATTACATGGACTGGCCATACGGTCCGGAAGGCTTCCCTCTCGCTAAGGAACCCAGCATATTCGCAAAGGATGGATCGGAGAGAAACCTTGATCCGGAGATGCTGGACAGGCTTGAGTATTTGATTTATCAGTTCAAGCAGAGAGGAATATACGTTGATGTCAACCTCTATGTGGCCAGGTACCAGTACCACTACAAAGGCCAGAACGCCATCAACACCTTCATCCAGGCCAAAGAGAGGGAATATGCCAAGGACCTCCTCACGCATGTGAATCCTTACACCGGTCTTCCTATGACAAAGGATCCTGTCGTGGCTGTGGTTGAGCTTAACAACGAGGACGCTCTGTTCACCACCTATACTGGTGGTAATCTGAGGCTTCCTGGCTGGCCAGCCATCGCTGACATCAAGGGTACCGAGATGCCGGAGGCGAAGAAGAGGGAGTTCTACAAGACTCTCCTCAAGTACGAGGCTGACCATTGGAACAACATGAGGACTTACCTTAAGAAGGATCTCGGCCTTATGGCTCCCGTGACTTCCACTCAGGTCTCATATTCCCAGCCTTCTACTTTCGACGGGATGGATTTCTACGATAACCACGCCTACTGGCTCCATCCTACTATCGGAGTTTTCTGGAAACAGAACACAAGCTCGATGGTCAATAACCCTGACGGCGGATCTCTGACAGGGCTTGCCGCGAGACGTTTCGCCGGCAAACCTTACACCATCTCCGAGTACAACCATCCGTACCCGAGCTTCTACGGTGCTGAGGGCCAGCCTATGCTGCACGCCTATGCCGCTTTCCAGGGTTGGGACGGAGTGTTCGCTTATTCTTGGAACAACAGGATCAACGAGGAGCCCCAGTCAATGGAGTATTTCTTCTCCTATGCGGCAAGAACCGACTGCCTCGCGCATTTTGACGCCTGCGCCGCCATGTTTCTGAGGGGAGATGTCCAGGAGGCCTCAGAAGGGGTTACCGCCTCAGTTCCTCTCAAGGCTTTTGAGGATGATTGGGTCAGCAAGCCCTCCAGGTCAGGTAATATCAGCAACCTCATTAAGGAGGCTACGGGCGTTACCATGGCAAACATGCTTGAGCACAAGATCACCGTGGATCCCCATGCGGAGAAAGCGGTTCCCGCGAATCTCAAGGAAGCCGGTCCTGTCAAGGTGTCTTCAACCGGGCAGATTGAGTGGAACAACGAAGATCCTGAGAACGGAATGTTCATGGTCAAGGCTCCTAATGTTAAGGTATTCAGCGGTTTCCCTAAGGGTAGGACGGCTGACTTGGGAGATGGAGTGAAGCTCGACATCGGCAAGACCAAGCTTGGCTGGGCGACAATCTCGCTGACCAGCAAGGCCGGAAACGGTTTCGACAAAGGCTCCACGGCTCTTCTTGTGGCGACTGGTTACACCCATAACAAGGACGCTAAGTTCAAGAGGGAGCTGGACAAGGACGGCAATCCCACAATGACCATTTCCAGCCGCTGGTACGACTGGGGAACCGGTCCTATTATGACAGAAGGGATTCCCGCCAAGGTCACCCTGCCTTCAGATGCGGACGCCACTTCCTGCTGGGCTCTTGACGAGAGCGGGGCCAGGAAGGAGGCGGTTCCTGTGGGTAAGGATTCTAACGGAAAAGCCGTAGTTGAGATCGGCCAGAAATACCAGACTGTCTGGTATGAGATAACCGTCAAATAGAGCTATCTTTGTCATTAGTTTTGAATAATTATTTAAAACAATATCATGAGTGTAGATCAATATAAAAAAGAAGTCGGGATGATGAATCTGGAGAAGCTGATCCAGTCTCGTGAGTATATTCCCGATTGCAAGTTCCCTATTCCTGACAAGGAGTTGCTGGCCCGATTCGAGCAGTTGTACTTGGGCGCCGTGAACGACGTTCTCCGTGAGTTCTGCCTTCTTGAGCAGGCTCTTCCAAACAGGATCAAGTCTCTTCGGGAGTACCGGACGGTGGCGGGCTTTGCCTTTACGGTAAAAAGTTCTCCTAATGTCAAGATCCAGGGAGAGATGGAGTTCCGCACGCAGATGCTGGACGAGATGGGCGAGGATCACTTCATTGTCTGGGACACCAGCCGCGACCAGAAGGCAACTCTTTGGGGAGGGGTCATGACAGCCACCGCAAAGGGTAAGAAGGTCAAGGCTGCCTGCATCGACGGTGGAATCCGTGACACCCATCAGATCCTCGAGGCGGATTTTCCCGTGTTCTATGAATATAGGATCTCCAACGGAAGTCTTGGCCGCTGCCTGATTACCCACTACCAGATTCCGATCAAGATCGGAGATGTGACGATCCGGCCTGGTGATGTTGTTTTGGGCGACATCGACGGTGTGTTGATTGTCCCGAGGGACATCGCTTATGATGTCTTGATCCGCGCTGAGGAGATCAGGGAGAACGAGAAGAAGATCTATTCATGGGTACACTCCGGCGACAGCATCCGCTCCATCAAGGAGAAGGGTGGTTATTTCTAGAGTCATGAAAAAGTTGTTCAGGATCGCCGTCATCGTCTTGGCGGCGATCCTCTATAACTCCTGTGACAAGGAACCGGTTCCTTTCAGGGTCCTGTATTGGAATATATTGCATGGTATGTGGGACGGACAGGGCGACAACTATGATCGTTTTGTCGCTTTTGTCAGAAGCAAGGATCCCGATGTCTGTGTTTGGTGCGAAGCGCAGTCATATTGGAAAACAAACACCAATGACAGTTTGGAACCGGAAGATCGTTATCTGGTGGAGCATTGGGGAGACCTTGCGGCCCGCTATGGCCATAAATACTGGGCTATAGGAGGTTATCACGACAACTGGCCACAAGTAATAACGTCCAGATATCCAATAGCGGTCATTGACCAGATTGTTGGGGAAGAGCCAGATAAAGTCATAAAACACGGAGCCCTTTGGGCAAGTGTTGAGATCAATGGAAAGACAGTCAATTTTGTGGCGCTGCATCTTGCTCCAAACGGAGGCCAGGAATACCGTACGATGGAAGTCAAGTATATCTGTGACCATACTATCGGGACAGATTCCAATGTGAAAGACCAAAACTGGATAATGCTCGGGGATTTCAACTCAAAATCCAGGTTGGATAACGACTATTATGGTCTGGATGAGAATTCGAACGCCTTCATGCCGCATGACTATATCCTTTCCAACACGCCCTATATCGATGCCGTCAAAGACCGTCACCCTGACGAGTTCAGGCCAGGCTATTGGCGAAGAAACACCAGAATTGATTTTGTGTATTGCACCAAACCCTTGATTGACAGGTTGGAATATGCTGATTTTGTTTGGGACAGTTACACTACTCCACTGAGGGACTGGAATACCCAATATGGCGTCAGACCTTCTGACCATCTGCCTATATTCGTAGAGTTTGACATGAGATAATTATAAAACCACATAGTATGAGAAGAACTATCTGTATTTTATTGGCTGTCTGTTGTTTCCATGCGGCGATAACGCCTTCTTCATCAGACGCTCAAGATAAGGCGGATGTTAAGCGCCTTGAATCACCGTATTATGTTTTTCCGAGGAACGGAGGGCAACATATTGACCTGTCCGCGGACTGGAAACTGACTTCCGTAGATGCCCCTCTGGAGAGTCCCGCAGCCCTTTCCGGGGAGAAATGGATTGATGTGGCGGAGCCTACTTCGGTGCAGATGGCCTATTACAAGGCCGGGATGCTTCCTCCGCCTTATGAGAACCTCAATTCTGAGTTGTACGAGCCTCTTGAGCAAAAGATCCATTATTACAAAAAGCTTTTCAAGACACCCGGTCATAAACAATCGGATCATGTCATCCTCTCGTTCAGTGGGGTTGACTACACAGCCAAAGTTTGGCTAAACGGAACCCTTCTTGGAGAGCACGAAGGCATGTTCGGCGGACCTACGTTGAAAATCAACGACTTCCTGAAGCCTATAGGCCAGGATAACGAACTCATCGTTGAGGTGAAGTCGGCCAATTACGGCAATCCAAACATGGAGCCGAGAATACAAGGGCACCATATTCATTCCTGGTTCTTCTCGAAATCAAAGCACAACGCGCCCCCATTCTTCCACATGGGAATGTGGAATGACATCAGGCTCGACATTCTCCCTTATTACCATCTCGAGCGGCCTTTCCTTGCGACGAGATCTATTGAGAACGGCAAGGCGGTCATTGACTTCACAACTGAGATTTTCGCCGGGAAGAACTCCAAGGATTTTATCCTTCACAATTGGCACAATCATCAAGGATCGGCTGTAGCCCGCAAGAACGAGGTTTCCAAAGATGCCCTGAAGGTGATCGTGCGTCTATTTGACAACGGTAAGGAGGCTTATGTCAGGAGTTTCGATGCCATGGCCGTCAACGGCCGCTGCTGGCTTGAGGAAAGCTTTGAGCTTGACAACCCGAAATTGTGGTGGCCTAATGGGATGGGTCAGCAGGATTATTACCAGGCGAGAGTCGAACTGCATGTCAACGGAGCGAAAACAGATGAGATAGACTTCGATTTCGGAGTCCGCACGATAGATCATGTCAGAAGCGCCGGAGTGCGTCTGGAAGACCGTTGGATCGACTGGCAGTTCGTCGTCAACGGAGAGAAGATCTTTGTGAAAGGAATCAATTGGATTCCGGTCGCCGGGCTTTCTGATTTTTCTTATGAGAAATATGAGTGGGCTATTGAAGCGGCCAAGAACATGGGTGTCCAGATATTCAGGATTTGGGGTACCGGATATCTTGAGACGCAGGATTTCTATGATCTTTGCGCCAAGAATGGGATTATGGTCTGGCAAGACTTCTCTATTGCGAATAGCGACACTCCGGAGTGGCCCCAACAGGTCTGGGAGGCTCAGGTTTGCCAGAATATATTCCGGCTCCGTAATCAACCGGCCCTGGCTGTGTGGTGTGGAGGGAACGAGTTCAATCCCTATTGTCTGGGGAATACAACGTCTATCGGCATTCTTGAGAGAAACCTCAAGGAGTTTGACCCTACCAGGCTTTTCCTGAGGACTTCACCAGACGGAGGCTCTGACCATCTTTATCCGGATTTTGATCCAAATCATTATAAAGACTACAAGTGGATGCCCTTTGTCGCGGAGAGCGGAATCCATTGTTTGACAAGCGCCAGGAACAATCGTAAGATTATAGCGGCGGAGGATTTCAAGAATCTTGGAGGTATGTTTGAGGCCTCTTTCAAAGACTCGCACAAAGATTTTGTCCACCATTTCATTGAATATAATCCCGCCCGCGTTCCAAGAATGTTGAGCCGCGCCTCCCATATTGACGATATGTCAGACCCTCTTTATGAGAATATAGTCGAGGCCTCCCAGGTCGGAGCAGGCGAGTTCTATCAGGTCATGTCTGAGGGACTCCAGAGCAATTATCCGATCACTACGGGCTTGATCCCCTGGGTTTATAAACGGCCGACTCCCGTTGTTGCCGCTATCCAGCTGATGGACGCTTATGGGCAACCTACCGCCCCATATTATTTCCTCACAAGGACTTATGAGAAGACTCATGTGCTTGTGGATTTCCCGAGGATGTTGTTCGCCCCGGGAGACGAGATTCCGATGAAGGTGAATGTCGTGAATGGCGTTTTCACGGATCCTATAGATGGAAAGGTTGAGGTGAAGGTCCTGGACGATAGGTTTAAGGAGCTAAAGTCTTATGAGCAAGTGGTTTCCGTATCAAAGGGTACGTCTGTCACCAAGGCAGAGATCGGGGAATTCCAGATTCCTGTCGACTATCGCTCCAGATTCTTCTTTGTCGTCGCGAGGCTTATCGACAAGACAGGAAGCGTTATTTCCAGGACGGTCTATTGGCCGAGGACTATTCCCCAAATGGAGGATTCTGAATATTACAAGAATTACCTTGAGTCCGCTCCCGCATGGCCTACCCTTGACAAGGGTCCTTGGCTGAAGCCGACGGTGGCGAAGAGCAAGACGACATTGTCCGTCAGCCCCATCACATCCCCTGAGCCTGATGTTTATTGCCTTACAGTGACCAACAAGGGCAAGAATCCTTCCCCGATGACAATCATCGACGTGGACGACCGTATCTTCTACTGCAGTGACAATTTCTTCTGGCTCGACAGCGGCGAGTCGAAGGAGGTCAAGATCTCCACCAAGGCCGGATCGCTTGGCGAGAGGGATCCTTTCAAGATCATTGTCTCTTCCTGGAACGCGAAATCCATTTCGACTCCGATCAAGTAGTTTTAAACAATGAATAACAGACTCCTGACAGTTATTCTCTGTGTATTTGTCTTGTTTCCGTCCAAGGCTCAGGAACGCGTTGAGCCTTTGGACGGGGAAGTTTGGTGGGGGCTCTCCAACACCGATGGCTGCAAACAGCCCTTCGTGGATTATCCTGTATTGGATCTGGCGGAGCAGAGCCGCATGGGTGAGACAGTTCCGTTTCTGATCTCAAATAAAGGACGCTACATTTGGTGTGATAGCCCTTTCAGGGTTTCATGCGAAAATGGAGTGCTTCAGATTTGGACTTCTTCCGCCCCGTTGGAGATTGTTCAGGCAGGAAGCACCCTTAAGGATGCCTATCTCGCGGCTTGTGAGGCACATTTCCCCTTCGACGGCACAGTGCCTCCGGAAGAGTTCTTCATCAAACCACAGTTCAATAACTGGATAGAGTCTGTTATGACCGGCATCAATCAGGAAAGTGCCGAGAGATATGTGGAAGGAATATTCCAAAACGACTTCCCTTGCGGGATTGTCATGATTGATGGCGGGTGGTTGATCCAGCATGGCACAATGCGTTTCAATCCCTATATTTTTCCTGATGGGAAAAGATTGTTCGACTTGATAAAGTCGTTTGGTTATAAGGGCATGCTCTGGATAAGTCCTTATGTTTCAGCCGACAATCGGGGGACATATTTAGACTATCGCCGTACCAACCCCAGGAAGAAACCTTTGATGGTGGAGAGCAAAGATCGGCCTGGAGACGATTGTATCATTCATTGGTGGAGTGGGAAGAGTGTGTCGTTGGATTTGACCGATCCGGAAGGCTGGGACACTTTTGTCGGGCAGCTAAAGGATTGTCAGGAGTTATATGGCCTGGACGGATTCAAATTTGACGGTGCTGACGCGGAGTATTTCAGAAAGAACGGGAAATTCCACGACGGAGCCTCGACCTGTGATTATGTCCATGCCTACGGTGAGCTATGTAAAGAATTCCCTTACAACGAGTTCCGTGTGGGCTACCGTAATGGTGGTGAGCCTGTCATAGTCCGCCTTCAAGATGTTCCTCACAATTGGGACAAGCTTCCTAATGTGATTTATAATGTCCAGGTGTCAGGCCTGATGGGATTGCCCTATACCATCGGAGACATGATTGGAGGAGGCTTGAACAGTTCTTTTGAGAACGATAATGGCTTGTCCCATAAATATGTGATCCGTTCCTGCCAGGTGCAGGCCCTCATGCCCATGATGCAGTTCTCCATGGCCCCATGGCGGGTGCTCACTCCGGAAGAATGTGACATCTGCCGGAGTGAGCA
>Ga0256407_10012613_pt1 | contig 11459 bp, 8 predicted proteins | sample RumenRJG_04DNA_FD_193489 | JGI IMG/M metagenome (GOLD analysis project Ga0256407, IMG submission 193489) | Bovine rumen microbial communities from Lethbridge, Alberta, Canada - RJG_04 | ecosystem: Host-associated > Mammals > Digestive system > Stomach > Rumen | place: Canada: Alberta | collected... | reverse complement strand
ATATAAAATAAAAAAAATTGGATAAACTTTAAATAATTTAAATTATTTTAATTAAAAAAAAATTCTAATTTAAATTTTAAATTTATTATTTATTCAATTTGAAAAAATGAATAAATATTCTTATGGTAAATATAAAGGAAATGATAACTTATTATTAATACAAAATCTATCAAATGAATTATCAATAATAAAAGAAAAATTAAAAATCAGTCAAATTCAGTTAAATAATTTAACAATTCAATATCAGAAAGCAATAAAACAAATTCAAATATTAAAAGAAACAAATTTAGATTTAACAAAAAAAAATCAAACTAATACTGATGATGATGAATTATATGAAATATTAGATAACTTAAGAAAACAAAATAAAAAATTATATCAAAAATTATTAATAACTGAAGATAAACAAAAACAAATAAAAATTGAAAAAGAAACATTAATTGAAGAAAATAATAAATTAAAAAATGAAATTCAATTTTTAAAAAATGAATTAGAAAAAATAAAAGAAATTAATTCAAATCAAAAAAATAAAACAAGACATTTTTATAATAAAACTGAGAATATAGAATTAGAAAAAATATTAGAAAGAACTAATTTATTATCAAATGAAAATGATGATAATTTTTTAAAAAAAACTTATATAAATTCATTTTTATCAGATAGGAATAATACATCCAAAAATATTGATAAAACAATAAATGAAATAAAAGATCAATTGAAATTAACAAAAAAAATAAAAGAACAAAAAAGTCCAATATATATTAATTTTAATAATGAAATTAATGGTAATTTAATAACTTCAAGAAGTATTTCTGAAATACCAAATGATCAAATAATTAAAAGTCATTATATAAGAAATAGTAAAGAAGAAATAAATAAAAGTTTAGAAAATATAAAATATGATGAAAAAAATTTATTTAGAAATGCAATTAAAAATATGAATAAAAAAGAAGATAAAATAAATTCATATAGAGCAAATTCTTTTAATTTATATTCAAAAAAACAAGTTTTAAATAATCTCATAAATTTAAAAAAAGAAAAAAAAATATTTGAAGGTAAATTAAATACAGATAATAATATAAATATGAATACTCAATTAAATTGTTTAATTAATAATTTTTCAAATAATAATATAAATATTAAATCAAATAAAACAATTTTAGAAAAAAAAATTTCATTAGAATCACTTCGTAAATCCTTAAATACAGGAAAAAAAAGTCCAAAAAAATATTTAACTTCAGAAAATTCAATTGACAAATATCAAGATAAAATAAAATCATCAAATAAAATAAAAGAAAATATGAGAACACTTTCATTTAATAATGAGAATAATATAAATAATAATGAAATAAACATTGGTTTATATAGATTTGATGATAAAGAAAAGAAATTAATATTTTTTAATTTAATATCTCATAAATTTGAATATAAAAATTTTTTAAAAGAAAAATTTTCTTTTTTACAAAATATATCAAAAGAAAAAATATTAATTTATTCAATTAATTCTTTAATATTTTTTTTAATTACAAATCTTTATGAAGAACAAAATGAATTTTTTTATTATAATATGATAAATGAGTCATTTGGAAAATTAGAAAATCCAAAATCATTTCATATAAATCCATCTTTAATATCATATTTTTCAAATTGTAATAATATTATTTGTTTTTCAGGTTCAAATACAATAAGTGTAGAAATATTTAATTTATCAAAAAAAAAATGGTCATATTTACCTTATTTAGATAATCCATATTCAGATTCATCTTTATTAATTATTGATGATAGTAAATTATTTTGTTTTTTTGGTTATGATTATGTTAATAATTCTTTTAATAAAAATATTTTATGGATTGATTTAAAATATATTAATAAATGGAATAAAATAAATATTAATTTAGAAATTAAAAATCAATTTGTTTTCAAACCAAAAAATATTAATAATAAACAAGAAAATGTATTTTTAATTTTAGGTGGAATTTTTTCAAATAATATTCCTAATTCTGATATGATACAATTAATAATTAATAAAAATAATAATTGTGAAATTTATAGTAATTATAATATGGGAAATTCATATAATGAATCTTTTCTATTTAATAATACTTTTATTGATTATTTTGATTCTGAAAAACAGATTTTATATAAATGTGGTTATGATCAAAAATATAATGTTCATATTATTGATACAACAAATATTAAACATCATATTTATGATTGTAATGGAAATAATAATATAAAATAAAACAAATTATATTTGTTTTAATTTATTATATTTATATAATATAATAAATATAATATTTTTTATTAAATTATTAAATAAAAAAATATAAGACAATAAAATTTAGAATAAAATACATCCTACTGAATTCCCAATATTGCAACAAACAGTTTTATTTTTATTATGAAGATCAATAGCTAAATCTTCAGTATCAATATTTTTTTCAGAAAAAGAATTTTTAATTTCAAAGTCTTCATAATAATTACATAAATCATTTAATTTATAAAATTTATCTTTTAATTCATTATAAATAGGTTTATTTATTTTTTCAGCAAAAATAACAAAATTTTTAAAAAAAAAAACCATTCCATTTACAATTTTAGCATAAAGTTTTCCTACATTAATATCTCCTTTTTGAATAATCATTTGTAATTTTTCACAATTTTCATTTATATCTTTTGATAAAATTAATCTAAATAAACCTTTAAATTTATGAGCATAAAATCTTACTTGAATAAAATCTCTTGTTAAATAACTTTTTCTAAACATTATAAAATCAGTTATAAAAGTTGTTTGTATAAAACTTTCAAAATTTCTTTCTGCAAAATTATCAAAATCAAAACCGTAATTATCAATTGCTTCATTAAAATCATATAAATCTCCATTTTTTAAAAGTTCAGGTTCAATGCCTTCAACCATTTCAAAATCAAATTATTTTTTAATATATTTTTTTATTTTTTTTAAAAATATTATAATAAATTTAAAAATAAATATATAAAATTGAATGAAAATAACATTTAAATAGTATTATTTATATTCATATGATAAAATTGAAAATATGTTAAATATTCATTTATAAAATTGTTTATTTCTCAAATTAATTTAATTATTAAAACACATAATTAAATAATTTGAGTAATTCATATCAATCTTATCTTACTTTAAATATATATATACATCTATAATAAAAAATCCAAAAAATTCAAAAAAATTAATAATAACAAATATCAATATACATAATATGATAAATTATTCATTATTAATAATCAATATTATATATCAAGACAAAAATAAAAATAAAGCTAATAATAATTAGAAAAAAAATCAATTCCAATTAAAACTATTTTTCATTTTTTTAATTTTTTCAATTTCTTCAGGAGTATAATAAAAATTAGTTTTTGCCTTATTACCATGATTTTGAATAGCAACAATATCATAAGAACTTGCAGCTTCTTCTTCATTTTTATAATTACCAATATATCTTTTTTTCTTATTTATCATTATTAAAACTTGCCATTGATTTCCATTTTTTGATACTCCTCTATATTTACTTCCTCTTTGTCCTCTATTTCTATTTTCTATTTCTTTTTCATTATTTTCTATTCCATTTTCATTTATATTTATTTGAATTGGTTTTATTTCATTTAATATTAAATTTTGAGGAAATTGATTTATTGAATTAAAATCACCTTGACAATAAACTATTTTTTTATTTTTTACTGTTCTTATTATTTTTTCTTGTTGAGGATTTTTTATTGATATTTCTTTTTCGTTTTTTTTTTCATTTTGTTTATTTGATTTTGAATAAAATTTATTTATATCTGTATAATAATTATAAATGTTAGAATAATATAATAAATATGGTTGTTCTATTCTTTTTCGATTTAATAAATTTATTTGGAAATTTAAAAAATTTAATTTGTCTGATATCTCATTTGTAAATTTGTGACTTTTGTTTATGTATTTTTCAAAATCTAAATTTATTTCTGTATGCAATTTCCTATTTTTAAAATTTAAAAATTAATTTACATCAGTTGTGGAAAATTTTGTTGAGACATTTTTTTTTTATTTATTATTTCCAATAGATTTATTACTAATACTATTTTGGAAAATAATATTCTAAAACAAATATTTAATTATTTCAATATTTTGTAAATTACAAAAATTTAAAAATAAAAAATAATTCAAAAAATATTAAATATAATTAAAAAATCTAGAAAAACCATTATTAAAATAAAATAATTATGATTCATAAAAATAAAAAGATTAATATTTAATAAATTGAAATTAACATATAATAAAGAAGTTTAAAAAAAATATTTTTATAGAAAATAGAATCCAAAAGAAGATAAATAAATGATTATTAAATGTTAATAAATAAGTTATATTTTTACACTTATTTTAAATAATATTTTATGTTAATGAAAAAAATAAATTATAATTTACCATTTATTTTTTCAAAAAATTATGGAAATGTAAATCATTTTACAGAAAAAGAAAAAGAATATTTAATCGATAAATTTAATTTATTAAATAAAACAAATTATTTTTCTGTAAATGATAAAAATATTAATAAAAGTAATAAAAAAGATTTTGACTCAAGTAATTTATTCAAAATATATAATATAAAAAATTTCAAAAAATTCTTAGAACCAGCAAAATATACATCAAATTTAAATGACAATGAAGATATTTTAACAACAATACTTTATCATTTAGATAATAAAAATAATTCAATAAAAGAAAAGAAAAAAAAAATATTCAAATTTAATGATTATTGTTTACATAAATCTCAAAGTAGTAGAAATTTCCAAAAAGATTCAATTTTTTCTAACATAAAAAAAAGAAAAATAAGTTATAGTATATTTAGTCTATCTCCTAAATTAAGTAGTATTATTAATAGTGTGAATTTACAAAATAAAGAACTTGATAAATTTGAAAGTGAAATAAAAAGAAATTTTAATAATAAAAAAATAAAATATGAGAAACCAATTATTAATTTGAAAAAAAGATATTCAATGCCAATACTTAATTTATTAGATTTGAACACAGATAAATTATTAGATAAATATAAAGAAAAATTTAAAAAAGATAAAAGCTTTTTTAAAAATTTAAAAGAAAGAGTCAATCAATTTGAAAACGAAAAACAAAGCAAAAGACTCTCAATTATCAAAAAATGATTTAATAAAAAAAAATATTGAATGTTATTCATATAAATTAAAATATCTATTTATAAATAAAAATATAGTTTAAATTTAAAAACCTTCAATAAAAAATTGAAAAATTTTAAATTTATTTTATTTCATATAATTTAAATTAATTAATGATAGAAAATATAGATGAAAATTCCACTTTTACTTTTATAAAAGAAATAAATGAAGATTTTAAAAAAATTTCTCAAGTTCTTCACTCTTCATATAATAATTTCCCAAATAATAAAATTGAGTTAATAGATAATATTATAAAAAATATTTATTTATCTTTATTAAATTTCTTAAAGAATCATTCAAATTTATATGAACAATTACTTCAAAAAACAGAAATGCAATTAAGATTTCATATAAAAAATGAATATATGTTAAAATTACAAAAAGATGCTTTAGAAAATAAAATTAAAAGTTTATTGATAAGAGATGAAGAATATGAAAAATTAAAACAATTAACAAATGTCATTGTTGAAAATGGTCATTTTATTCTAAATGATAGAAAAGAAAATGAAATTATAATTTTAAAAGCAGAAAATTCTAATTTAAAAAAAGCAATAAATAATTATGAAAAAGTAATAGAAAAAAAAAATAGAAGAGAAAAAGATTTAACAAATGAAATTAAAATAATAATAGAAACATATGATAAAAAATTAAATGAATTAAAAAAAAATTTAACACCAACAAAAAAAACAAAACATTCAAATTCAAGTATAAATATTAATGATATTAGTTCAAATATTAAATTGAATCAAAACAATACTTCATATAAAATAAAACAATTAAATAATTCAATTAATAGTTTAAATCATTCTAAATCAAATAATATAAATATATATTTAAATAATAGTCCATCTATAATAGATAATATTAAAAATCCAATTAAAATAACAACTCCATATAATTCTAAATTACAAAATTTAAAAGAACCAAATTTAGAAATTCAAAATATATTTAAAAATAAGCATAGAAGATATAAATCTGAATTTTATGTTAATAAATTAAAAGAATTTTATGATAATAGTTTTAAAAATATGTTAAGTCCAATGAAAAATTTAATTGAAATCTCACCAATTACAAATTCAAAGGGTAAAATTTCAAATTTAAAATATTCTAATAATATTAAAAGTAGTAGAAATAATCAAAAAAAATTTGCAAATTCTAAATTAAAATCTTTTAAAGTAGAATCTAAAATAAATAATCTTCTATTAAATACTAAATCAATGATTAATAACTTTTTTACTTATAGAAATTCAAATGTTAATAACTTAAGTTTAAGTGGGTCAAATGTGCATAATTATAAATCAAATTATTAAAATTTATTTATATTAATTTTTTTATCAATTATATTAAATTTAGTTAAATTTTTCTAAAAAAATTAGAATTTTTATTTGGTTAATTTAAATTAATAAATAATATTAATATGGGAAATTCAAATAAAAAAGAAATTACATTAAAAGGATTGGGACACAATATTTCTAATATGTCTTTTAATTTAAATAATGATTCAATTTTAATTTCTTTTTATTCAAATGTTATAAATAAAATTTTCACTGATAGTATTAGTAAAACAACAAATTTAAATTTTTTTTATCCTAATTTAATTCTAAATGATATTAATAATTCTCAATTAAAGCAACAAATTAAATTTTCTCAAATGATAGGAGATCTTTTAGATAAAGATATTCAATCAAATATGAATAATAAATATACTTCAGAAGAAGAGAGTATATTTAATAATATAATAAATAATCAAAATAATCAAAATAATCAAAAACTTGATTCATTTATAGTATATAAAAAGAAAACAAATATCAATAATAAAAAAAATAGTAATAATATTGAAAATATATTTAATAATTCAATAAATAATATTTCTAGTATTCATGGAAGTAGTAAAGACTCAAAATATGAAAGTGAAATTGAATTTTCACAAATTTCAGTTAATACTTTAAAACCTAGTTTTTATTCTAATCAAAATAAACAAGATAAAATGCATCAAACAGGAAAAAAAAAAGATTTTCAAATCTCTAATTCTCAAGAAAAATTAAATAATAATTTAATCAAAAAAAATTCACAAAATAATTCATTTGATTATGAATTAAATAATTATTTAATTCCTGATAATGATAATAAAAATCAAATTATTAATCCTAATCAAATATATAAAAAATCAATGTGTCAAAGTCAAGAAAATAAAATACTTCAAAATTCATTTCAAATAAATGAGCAATCAAAAAATATAAATTCATATGAAAAAAATGAATTTATAAATAAGAATTATGCTATGAATGAAAATATAAATAATACACAAAACTTAATATTATCACCTCTAAAAAATACTAATAATGATATAAATAAATGTATTAATGTACCTAAAAATATTAATGAGAATTATTTGAATAATCAAAAAATAACAAAAACAAAACAAAATAATAATTCTATTGAGTTAAATTCTTATGTTGAAATAATGAAAATGAAAAAAAGACATTTAGATAAGAGGAAAAATTTTTTAATTAAAGATAACTTTAATAATACTAATACTTTTAATCGGACTAAACTTAAAAAAAGCAATGATAAAAGTAAAAATAGCTCTTTTGATAATATAAATAAAAATATTGAAATAAATAAATATGAAATAAAAGGACAAAAAAGTTTTACACCTTTAAAAAAAGAAATTAATTGCTTAAAAGAAAAATTTAATTTAAATTTATTTGAAAATATTTCAAAAAAAGATAAAATGAATGATAACACAGAAATTATAAATGAAAAAAAAAATGAATTAAAACAAAATTCAAATGCAAAAAAAATGGAAAAACATCAATTAAATTATTATGAAAAAAATGAATTAAAGAAAAAAAATATTAATAATAAAATAAAAAGTTTTCACTCTATTCATTCAAATATAAATAAAAATTCAAATATTAAAAAACCAAATAAAGAGAAATTAAAAAATAATAATAATAAAACAATTGAAGAAAATCAAATTAATAAAAATTATTTAACAAAAGAAAGTTTCAATATATCCCAAGATTCTCAGGATGAAACAGAAGATAAAAATAAAAATAATGTGCCAATGAATGTTTTACCAAATTTAAGTGACAATCCAAATTTTACTTCAAAATTTAATACAAACCCTCAAAACCAAATTTCATATTCAATGATAAATTATACATCATTTGGTAATTTTAAAATAAATACATTCAATAATAATGAAAATACAAATAATAATAATATTAATTCAGATATAAATAATTATATAAATACAAACTTTAATTTAAATAATAAAGAAGAAAATATAAAAAATAATATTAATGTAAATAACATATTATATAATAATAAAGAATCAGAAAATAAAAATCAAACAACAAATTTTCATGAAAGGATTTCAAATAGTTTAAATGATTATGCTTCTGAAAATCAATTTCAATCAAATACTCTAAGAGAACTTTTTGCTAATTATAATGAAAGAAAAGGAAAAATTAAAAATGATAATTTTAATGATTTAGGTATTATAAATGAAGAAAATAATTTCGAAAAATCTATTCATCAAAATAATATTTCTTTACTGAGTAAAAATTCAAAAAATAATTCAAATTATAATAATCCTTATATAAATGAAAATAATAATTATAATAAATTGAATGATGATGATAAAAAAGAATTTCAAATTACTTCAAAAATAAGAGAAAGTGAATTCAATGATATCGATTTTTAAATAATTAATCATTTAATTAAATTATTGCTTTTAAAAATTTATTTTTCATATATTTAAAGTTTAATAATAAGAAAAATTATTAAAGTTGATTAAATCATTTTTAATAAATTATTAAAAAATGAGATTTATATTTATTATATTATGAATATATATTTTATAATTATTTCATTTTAATTTATTTTTTTAGAATTTTCAACAATGATTTAATCTATATAATTTTAAATATTATATTTTGTATCCAATAAATATTTTATATATTATTATTTTATTATATTTCATTTCTATATAATGATTATTTAACAAGTTTTATATTGTATTATTTTTATAACTTAACTAAGTATAATTTATTAAATGATTAAACTAATCTTTATATATTTATGGAGAAACATCTATATTATAGTATTTTAAAAAAAAATTTTATTATGATAATTTTAAAAGTTTTACAATTGATGACATTTATATTTTAATAAAACATACTCATACATTTTTATTAATTAACTATGATTAAAAAATAAAACAAATCGGATTTTTACAAGGACAAGCTCTATTTGTTTTATTAACATCTGGAATACTTTCATATTCATTATAAGTCATTTTTAAATTAAAATCTTTAAATGATTCAACATTAACTATTGAAATAAAAGGATCATCTATTGTAACTTTTTTTATTTTTTTAGAAATATTATTTTTATTAAAAGTTGTTTTACTTATTCTTCTTTTTTTTTGCCCAAATAAAGGATTAAATTGAAATTTAACTTCATTTTTTAAATTAATTGAAGAAACATCTTCTGCATTTTCATCATATGTTGTTTTTTCATTCTTTAATTTTATTATTTGTGAATGACTTATTAAATGTTTATTATTTATTGGAGATTTTATTTCATTTTGATTATTATTCTTATAATCATTTACTGTTACACTATTATCTAACATTATAGTAATTTATTTCATTTATTTTTTATTTTGAAAAATATTTAGTTAGTTTTTTAACCATTATTTTTAATTGTTTAAATTTTTAAAATTTTTTTTTTAAAAAGAATTTTATACAGTTTTATATATATTGAATTAATAAACCTTTTAAATTTTTAAAAATAAAAACCAAAGGAAATAATATTTGTTTTAATATAATCAAATTATAAGAAAAACCAAATTTTAAAAAATAAAAAAATTAAAAAATAATGATAAAGATAAAAATATAAAAGAATAATAAAATATACATTAAACACCAAAAATAAGAAAACATAGAATGATGAAAAAATTAAAATTATGATAAAAAACATTTTAAATTAGTTTTAATTCAAAATATTTTTAATATGAATTTAAAAAGAAAATTTTATTCAATATGAAACATTAATAAAATTAATTATAAATAAGAAAAAAATATAATATAGAAAATTCTAATATCTATGTTCTTCATAAATATTCAAATAAAGTTTTTCATTTTTTTTATTATATTCAACAAACTATTGTTATTGAAAATGAAAATTATATAAAATAAAAAATATTTAAATAAAAGTATACTTAAATTAAAAATAATGAAATAAAAAAATAATTTTATAACAATTTTTTTGGAGATTAAAAAGAAGCTCTTAATGAAAATGAACAAAATAATAATGTTAAAAATACTAGAAACAATAATAATATTTTAATATTTAAAATAGAATCAATTATAAACAGTAAAGAGGAAATGAAAACAAGTAGAATTGATGAAAAAGATAAGATAATCATGATGATATTTGAAAATAACGAAAAATTAAAATTATATTTTGCTAATAATAATAAAGAAGGAAATCATATAAATATATATTTTGATATTATTAATGAGAAATATATAATAAATATTTTGAATAATATTTTAAATAGATTTAATATTTTTTTGAAATTCAAAAATCCAAATTTATATTCAAAAACATGAATTATTTGATCACCTAATAAATGATATAAAAAATAAATTTGATTTAAAGATGCATTTAAAATTGAATTTGAAAATATAAATATTTTTTATTTTAGAACAGAGAGTTCTACAGTTTAAAAAATCAAAATATAAATAAATAATAAAAAATAAATTCAAAATATTTTATATTAAATACATATTTTCCTTTTAAAATAATTAATAAATAAATCTTATTTCTTATTTAATTTTAATGAAAAATATTTCAACAAAAATAAATTTTTTTGATTTTCTAATGAAACATGTAATAATAACATTAAGTAAAAATTAAAATTAGGGAATCAGAATGTCTGAAATCACAAAAAGATTAACTTTTTTTTCTGATAATCCTCAAATTTTTGTGTATAATTTAAGTGATTATTTAAAATATGAAATAGCTAAAAGTAATATAAAATCAAAAAGTAATGTTTATTTTATTTTAATAATTTTAGTTCTGGCTGATAATATTTTTACGATGTTTATTCAAAATGATAATTTGAAAATTTTCAATATAATAAAAAATTTATTACACATTTACGAAAGATGTATAAAAAAGATAAAACAAAAATATTTTTACAAATATAAAATTACAATTAAAGTAATAAAAAA
>Ga0256407_10012609_pt1 | contig 11461 bp, 12 predicted proteins | sample RumenRJG_04DNA_FD_193489 | JGI IMG/M metagenome (GOLD analysis project Ga0256407, IMG submission 193489) | Bovine rumen microbial communities from Lethbridge, Alberta, Canada - RJG_04 | ecosystem: Host-associated > Mammals > Digestive system > Stomach > Rumen | place: Canada: Alberta... | reverse complement strand
AACGAAGATAGTCGAGAGAAGATATTTAGGTGGCTCATAGAAAACAGCGACAACGTATCTGTAGCAAGCGGAATATCTTTAGATACAGTTTCAATCAAAAAAGCTCGTGACGATATTAGAAATAAAGTATTTGTGTACTATTCAAAGTTCAATGACGAGTATGCACACCTTATAAAGTTCATAGATTCGCTCAAGTCATTCACATCATCTCTTGACGAGAAGAAAGCCGTTGACATTGGTGGCGCCGACATTGCAGGATTAGATAAGTATTCGTCTGAATGGAAATCCTTTATAGACGAAGTGAAGGGAATGGTAAAGGACTCGGTAGAATATGTTGGTGACATGTCCGAGAAAGCCGAAGACGACATGTACTCTATATTAGGTTGTGCGTCGAATGTGGACCGTGCGTTTCTTTCCTTGGCTTTCCCATCCGCCAGTGTTTTGAAGCTCGTCAACTCTAATGGGAATACTTCTGAAGAATCTAAAGATAGGCGGATGACACAAATAAGCAAACATCTTGACACAATAATTAAATCGTTAAGAGAAGCTATTACAGAATTAGGAAAACTAAAGATATATATGGGGAGATTTATCTCAGTCATAGAATCCTCATTAAAAGAAAACGATATGGAAGATGCACAAGAAGATGCGGAAGAGGAGGTTTAACTGTGGAAGAAAGAATTTTAGAGTCCCTTGACAATATGGATAGTTTTACTTGTAATATGTATAATCTATCTGATTTGTACAAAGGCAAAGATGCCAGCGATAAAGAAAAGAGGGTTTTGGTCACAATGATTTCGGACGGCGCAGATGCGTCAGAGTTGTTTGACTATATAGACTCTCTTAGTGACGGCGAATGCAAAGACACTGTAGTTGTCGATGCTGATGAAGAAGAAGATGTGGACGATGGGTTTATGTCAGATTTTGACATTTATTCAAACGGTCTTAATGATTGTGATGACTTTGATTGCGATGATAAGCATACTATATACGACATTTTCGACAGTGTAAATGACGATGTTGACGACGGTATTATGCTTGAACTTGGAGACGATCAGTGCGGGGAAGTCTGTGATGCAATTATAAAACTCGGAGTCCCAGAGGACACCATTTCGCAGATAAAGAAATCCCCTGTTCAGTACAACTACTATGATAGTGTATATGTTGTATACACAAAGGATGGCGGAAAGAAGTACTTTGGTACATCTGGTGAGTTCGATGGGGAGGAACTTTCTGTAACTCCGATATGCGACTTAAAGCCAGATATGCGTTCAGATTTCTCCGATGTAGACTCTGTCGAGGACGAGATTATAGACTACGGTTTTGAAGAAGATTCATCTGCACGCAGAGGTCTTATGGATAAGTACAAGAATGCTGCAATAATTGATGCGGTTGACATTTCTGACGATGACGAGTTGTATGGCGATTTCGGAGAGTCGCTATGTGATGCAGTTAAGGAGTTTGCAGTTACTGCAGATGGGTGTGGAATGCCTACAAATTCTGTAAGAGATGTTATGGGCGATTGTACATGGGACGCTGTCTGCGACAAAGTAGCGTGTGATTCCAAGCATGCGCCTGAAATAGCACTTTGCATCCTTTCAAATGCAAATGGACCTGTTTATAATAAGTACAAGGGTTGTGTTGACCCATACATAAATCTTAAAGAGGCGTTTGCAAACTTCAACAGTAGCCGAAAGGTAATAAAAGAATCTGTTGAACTTACTAAAAACGATAAGGAAAAAATTGTAAATTTTCTTAAGGACGTGCTTATGAAGAACGGTGCAGATAGTGACTGCACTATAAAGGTAAGTACGTCCCAAAATAAAACAATAACGATGACGTCTGGGTGGCATATTCTTCAGAAAGATACTGTGCAGAAGAATGAGTTGTTCAAGTATCTTAGGAGCATTGGTCTCAAGGGAATAAAGTCCGTAAACGAATATGCTCAAGATACGTATAAGGACCCAAGATTCGGTACGATGCACTATATGTCTACGATAACTGCTGAGTACACAGATAAGTTCATAGAGAATGTTGTCGGCAAGAAGATGTCTGGCACAACAGTAGTTATGTCAAAAACAGAGAAGCCGAAGAAAAACCTGATTGAATCTTTGTCTGGGAAAGAGTATGTAAATGTTTCGTCCTTTATGGAATCTGACAGGTGCGTTATGGTCGAGAGCAATGGCGAGGGTGACTGTCTGGGTTTTACACGAGCAACAACGATACCTAACACTGATGTAGACGCATTTATATGCAGTACGGATTTTGGAGATATTGTTGTTGCAAGAAAACTGCTGAATGGGAAGTTGTTCCTTATATTTAAAGATGCGTCAGATTTGGACAGATATGTGAGTAGCATATCTAGGAAATTGAATAGCGAAGATATAGCGTCGTATTCAGACAATATATCTGGAAGGTATTCAGTAAACACATTTAACGGAAATGAAATAGTTACTATAAAATCTTTTGATGATTTGGCGTCTGCGGAACTCTTTATCGAGGGCGGCACCGCAGAGAGAGAATTATCTCCGTTTGAAATAAGGAATTTGTATATAAGAGATAATATAACTGGAGAGCATATAGACACAACTATGCAAGTGCTTACTGAGGATGCTGTACAGAAAGAGAATGAGTATCTAAACAGTAAAGTATCAGAAATGATTGATACTATAAGGGAATATAGCGTAGATGCTGTACAGGATTTTGTGCGCAAGGTTGTCACGCAGATGTACGGAAACGACTTCACAAATGCTTATTTAATTATACAGAGACACGCGTCGGATGTCCTTAACAACGATTATACCTTTGATGTTCTGTCAGAAATTTATGGTGAACCTGTAAGTAATTCTGATGAGTTCCTAAATACATTTAATTTGAACGATGTAGAGGACTCTGAATATAAGGGAAATGTAATATATAAATTATTGACTGGGTTGTTTAATACAGATGTTCTATTTGATATTCTTTATGACATAATAGTCTACATGAACGAAAATCAAAAAACAAATATATACAATTATGTTAGAGAGGGAAGTAATTGATGGGGCTGCTTGAGAAAATATTTAAGCGTAGTTCAAATAAGGATAGGAAAATCGAAGAGTCCTCTTCAAAAAGTAAAATTCAAATGGTGGAGGATGTTATATCCACTCTAAGCAAGAGATTCAACTTAGGGGCTTTTGAATTCAAAGTCGTTAGCGATGGGGTTGAGGCTAAGTCTTATCTTAATCAAGAGTCTCCAGATAATCCTCGTAGGTATGTTGTTTACGACAGCGCCAATAAAGCTCATGAGGGGCATGTTATATCTCCTGATGCTAAGGCAGATTCCAGCACATTGGCAGAAGCGATGAAAAATGCAATAATAGCTAAGCTTGGTGGTATTGGAATTCCAGTGCCAAACAACCATGTCGGCATATCCATAGATATAGACAATAAAGGGTTGCGTTTTTCTATAGCTGTTAGGTACAAAGAATACGAACAAGACGGTAAGACGTACTCACCCCCAGAAGCCGTTGAAGATACCACGGTTCTTACGGATGCCTACGGCACTGTGCCATTGACGATTGATGACTTTACAGATAGGTATTGTATATTGGCTGAAGATGGTGATTTGTTTAAGGAAAATGCCGTTCAGTATGTATACGATAAGCTATACTCAATATATGGCGACGGGCTTGGATTTAATTCTGGTGACCTTTTCTACCACACCGAGGTTGTAACGCCTAGGGATGTTCTGACTAAATATCTTGGTATAGATTATGTATCTGGGATAATAGAGCGTAACCATACTGCTAAGGGATATACTAAAGGGTATTCTGATTATTTTATGTATTACACCCCTAAACAGGATAGCCAGAACACTGTTTGCGTATCTTTCTTTGTCGATGACATGATTGTTTTCCCGAAGCAATTAAATAAGATGATTGAGAGATTTTATTATAAGGGATCCAGCCATAACATAGTGTACTTAAAGGACTATGCGGATGCATGCAAAAAGTCTGGGGTTGAAAAATGCAAAATTTTGTTTGACAGGTTCTCAGGACAGAAGTCACAGTATGTAAAACTATATTTCGATGAGGCTGTAAACAGCAATGGGGAATACAGAATATTCGGAATCAATATGGATAAGAAATCCTTCATAGACGATGATGAGGCATATAAGATTGCACTCAGCATTGGTAAGACAAAAAAGAAAGAAGATATTAAGAAAAGCAGCGTAGACAATAGCAATTCAATTGCACAAGTTGACGCAGAAGATGAGATTGGAGAAAGTTATATGGGTAGAAAAACAGGCGGGAAAAAGATATTGTTTCCAGCAAGTGCGTATGTTCAAGAACTGAATCGGGAAATAGATTATACTGATGGTGGAAAAAGAGTAGTTGGCGAATCTCTTATGTACTTAGACGAGAATAAGTTCGACTACGACATTAAGAAGTACTCCCCGAAATCAGAGTCTGCAAGAAAACTTTGGAACGAGATTGTAAAAGCAAAAAAGAAAGATGATTTCTTTGACTACGTTGAACATAATGATTACACAATAACATCCGACTATGATGTTGACAAGTTGCTTTTCGGTTTTGAGAATGAGATACGGGCAAATATAGACTTGCCGTATGAGATAAATGTTGGTATAAGTGAGGTAACTAAAAATGATTCTAAATGAGGGAATTTTCACTGAGGCGGTTATAGATGAGTACGACATGTTTTCTGTGTGTGGTACGACTAAGGATGGTTGCAAGAAGGTAGAGGAGTTTGATGTTGAATATACTAATGGTGATGAAGAAAACCCAGTATATTACAACAAGGTGGTTGAAATATACAAAGGTGATGGCACTACATGTCATGTAGGTAGGAGGTCTGATTCTGGAAAATTTGAGATTATTCCAGGAAACGTTTTCTTCAACGCATTAGGTGCTGCGGATACAAGTAAGCGGAGTTTTGGGCTGTTTGATAAGTTTCTGGAGGCTATAGACAAATACTATATCGGAATGTATACTACACGCCCAGAAAACGATTATACAAAGTTTGTAATAACTATACCAAATAGATTTAATGAAATATTTTCCAGCCTTGGTGATGGTCTTGATGTATTTGGACCTGCAGATGCTATTGTGGATTCCGCTAATATGTCCATAAGAGATAAAAACCTTGGCGAAATATCAACAGAGCGGAATGGTCTTCGTTATACAATAATATTTCCGTCCACACTAGATGACTATTTTAATAGGGCTAGTGTAGGTATATCGGATACTTCAGACGCAAACGCGAAGGCTATAGCTACAACTAAAAAGATTATTGCTAACTTGTCTAAGGAAAAGAAAAGAAAATTAAAAATGGGACAAGATTCAGATGAGCTTGATTTTGACGAGTCATTCAAAGGAAAGGCACATAAGTGTTCTGAGGATATGAATCTGTACAAGGATGAGTATTTTGATGATTTGCTTAGCGAAGATGCGGACGGAGAAGACGTAGAGGTTGAATCTCTTGTGAATGATGTCGTACTTTCCGTAAAAGAACTTGCTAATAAGGCATATTTAGATGGCAATAAGCGATGCCCAAAAGAACTCGCGAAAAAACTTAGGGGCATAGCAACGTATCTCAATGAACTTGTAGATGTCATTGGAGATGCTTGTGAAGATGGTGATATGGACGAAGAGTTTGACCTCGGAGATACTATCCACGACGTCGCCGTAGCCGCAGCTCCTGCCGTAGCTAGTGCTGCAATTCCACTTCTCTTTGTTTGATTGGATGTGTTAAACATGTCTATGTTCGACAACTACAATAACATAAGCGGTGATTATGTACCGACAAACACAAACAAGTGCTGTAGGCAAAACATACCGTTTATAAAAGTCCCTAACGTAGACTATGACGCAAATGGGAATGTGATAGGGTATTTCTGGTACTACGGCGATACAATGAATATAAGGGTTGAATTATATGGCTCTATAAATGTTCCAGAGGATTCCATAGTGTACACTTCAACTGGTCAGCGTCCAGATAGTTCAACCGTTGGGTATGTAAACCAGAAAGCGTATAACGTAATAGACCTTATCTCGTGGACTTGCACGGCTATAGTCGAATCAGAGACAGTTGAGTATACGTGGACTATTGATAGTGAGTTTGTATACCCAACTACTGGTAAGGGCGTATATTTCACAATAGATAATTACTTGAGGGGTAGAACTGTAAGGGCTACCCTATACAACTATAAACATGAGCAAGTTGACAGTCGAATCCTCGAAGGATCATCCATAGTAGATTATAGGATAGATGCTGAATTATCTGCAAAGCTTATAAGAGGCACATATTATTTAACAATAGTTATATGTGACCAAAACAGAGATTCTTATATAACTGCCGCAGATGATATTATGTTAACGGTAAAATAAAGTATGCGTAGAGGTATTTGTTATGGGAAATGTTGATAAATTAGCAAGCATACGGATAAATGCCAAAATAAGTGCATACGCATCTGTAGACGGTGCTGGTGTTCCAGTAGGCGGCAGCAGTAACCAGATACTTACAAAAAACAGTTCTGATGATTATGATGTATCTTGGAAGTCCACAATCGAGTTGGACAGTACTTCTGGTGACTCTGATAAATCGCCCATAAAGATAAATATGGGTGAAAATCAAGACGCTATAAAATTTACAAATACATGTTCTGATGAAATCTACGGAATACGGTTTCAAGAAAAGAGTGGTGTTGCTGCTTATGTTGAAGATGTTGCTGACGTTCAGACCGCTATTGAAAAGCATGTAGATGACGTAGAAAATCCACATCAAGTAACGTATGAACAGTTGGGTGGAACAAAACCTACATATACAAAAGAGGATGTGGGTCTTGGTAATGTTGATAACACATCAGATGCAGACAAGCCTATAAGCATCGCTACTCAAATAGCACTAGATAACAAAGTAGATAAATCGAATTTATCTAACATTGTGTATGTAAGGCTTGAGGATAGAGATAGCACCATTGAATTTAGCTCAGGTAAAACTACTCCCTATACTATGGTACGGAGAGATTCTCGCGGGTGTGTTTATGCTGCTGATCCTGTCATAGATAATGAATTAACAACAAAGAGATATGTTGATACAGCATTAAATAATAAAGTAGATAAAGTCTCGGGTAAACAATTGTCAACTAATGATTTTACAGATGCAGATAAAACAAAACTCGCAGCCATTGAATCAGAATCAAAGGCGTTTTGGGGACCTCTTCATGATAATCCGAAGGTTGAATACGGAGATCTCGGGGAGGTTGCGTTCTTCGAAGGTCGATATTTTATCTTATATGAAAAAGAGAATCTAACAGATAGCGGCGACAAAGCTTTAGCAAAGTTACTGTTCGGGGGTCGTCCGGATATATTCGTTGTGATAGTCCGTAATTTTCTATCACCCAGTACCATTGTGACGAAACTGACTGGGGATATGAGCACTGAGGGGATTCAATACCCCAGCATCAAGACCAACACTCATCTGAGCAATCTTGTACCATATATAATTCAAAGAGCATATATAGGAGTATAATTTCGGAGGGTAGATTAAAATGAAATCTAAAATAAAAGATACTGCGATTCGTGCACTTAAAACATTTTGGCAAGCAGCACTGGCTTTCGCTATCGTAAACAGCGAAATTTTATTTACAAAGATTAAGATATTTGGTATACAAGATACTAATGAGGAGGCTTAATTATGAATAAATTACAGATTGAACTAGGAGCAAACTACGATGACATGTATAAATTATAAAGACATCGGTCTTAATGAGAATAATAAGCACACACTATATGTTGAGCTTTGGGACGATTCTGGCAGTGCTCCAAGTATTTCTACATTTGATGACATTGTCGGCTTTCCAAAATCATACACATACGACGATACTGAACTTGCTACTGGAAGCTATTGCTACTCTGTAAATTCAAAGAAGTTATATTTTTATAACGGAAGTACTTTTGTAGAGCAATAATGGAGGTAACTTAGATATGGATAACTTAACTGCACTTTTATTAAACAATTACATAAATGGCGGTGGTGGATCTGGCGGGGGACTTCCTTCTGGAGGAACTGACGGGCAAATCATCCGCAAAGACACGTCAGCGCAAGAGGGCGCGGTATGGCAAAACGTTGACGCCGCGCCGACTGAAAACAGTACAAATCTCGTCGAGAGCGGCGGCGTGCGGCGGGCGCTTGCGGGAAAAACGGGGATCGACCTCGGAATATCGAACGCAAGCGTGGGCGAAGTTGCAACCGTTGCGTCGGTTGATGAGAATGGCAAGCCTACGGCGTGGACTGCGTTAAAAACCGACGTCTGGGAAGAGCTGCTTTCAGTTACGCTGGAAGAGGATACATCAAATATTTCGTACATTGAAGAAACTGGGAACTTTAATAAACGCTATAAACAACTTGCAATTTTTGTGCAGTTGGTTGGAACTGTCACTATTTATCCCCAAATTGGGTTTTGTAATGGAAGTGGAAACATATCAGGTGGATGGGGGCAGTCATTTTATGATTGCCAAAACGGAAATTATGGCGCTATCAAATCCAGCGATTCTACTCGGCACGCATTTTTAATTGATGTTCTGAGCAATGCGTCAGGTACACCTGTTATTACAAGAAAAATCAACGGAGTATATGGAAATTCAGAATATCCATCAAGCATATTTGGCACGTCTACAACGTGTATCACCAACGAAACAGTTGCCGGACTTACATACGGATTTTCTATTATTGCCAAAACCAATCAATCCGCGTTTCTTGCAGGAAGTAAAATAAAAATGTATGGGGTGAAAAGATAAAAATGAAAAAATGTATAAATGGCAAATACTACGACCTGACGCCGGAAGAAGTAGAAAGAGCGGAAATGGAAAAGCGAGAACAGGAAGAAGCGGAACGCCATCGAAGCCCCACCGACATCGAGCGAATGGAGGCGCAGATTCTTTACACCGCGCTAATGACCGACACGCTGATTAAGGAGAACGAAAATGCTTGAAAAAATCAAAAAATTTTATTTTCTCGGACTGTATAGCGAAAAGCAAGTGCTGGATTTTGCTGAAAAAGGCGTAATAAAAGAAGCAGAAGCAAGAAATATTATTTCCGCGAAAGGCGTTAGAAACAGCTGAGTGCGCATTCGGACAAGCTGGATGAGCACGGGCGCAGACTTACGGTGATTGAGTAAATGAGAAGATGTGGGCAGTAAGTTCGCCGTAGACATTATTAGATAGACATTTAGAAATAATAAAAATAATGAAAGGTGTATATAATGAATAACGTAACTGTACAACTAAATACACCAATTAACATGTATCGAGGAGATACTGTTACTATACCTATACTTCTAAATAAAGGCACAGTATTACAAGAAAAAGGAATACGTTTATTGGATAACGTGTTCCTTTATGTTGGTGTTACGGAGCCAAATTATAAGTTTGAGGACGCCATAGTCCGTAAAAAATATACTGAAAAGGATATGTACTATACATATGCAAATTATAGATATAGATATAGTGATATTCCGTATTATGTTCCTACAAATATATATGCAGAGAATTCTGTATGCAAAGACGAGGATGGGAATGTATACGCATCTATAACGAACAATAACGGTGGGCACGAGTTGGGAAATACGTGGTATTGGATAGAATTGAATCCGATGGTGGATATAGTTTTTATTCCAGAAGACACGGTTAATCTACTGTCAGGTAAATATTATATTGAGGCTAAGTTGAGCGGAATACAGATAAGTTCTGGCGGAATGGTATCTGGCGGTGGTGCCTCAAGTGGTGTGTCCACAGTAATAACTGTACTACCAAAGAAATTATTTTACATATTAGATTGAGGTGATGGTTTTGCCTAACAATGAAAATAATCAAGTTGTTACTGGTATAACATATACACAGACAAATTGGGTAGATGGTGTTACACCAGTTGACGCGGAGCACCTCAATAACATCGAGGGCGGCGTGGCATCTCTTGTAAATGCTGTAAGTATTTTGCAGGAGTCTGTAGACAACGCAGTTACTGGTGAGATGAATGATAAGCAAAATAAGGTGGATGCTTCTCTACAGACGCCAGAAAATAGCGTTGTAGGCGCTATAAACTACTTGTATAACAATAAGCAAAATAAGATAGGTGATTCAATATCACTTTCAGGAAACGGTAATACTGTATCTATAGAGATATCCGACGATAGATTGAAAATAGAGGATGGAGATGGTGGCGATGTTGAACTATTTGGTATATCCTCCCCATCATATGGTACAAGTGCAGCTAACAGGGCGTATGTCGATTCTGCAATATCTGGCGTAAATTCTGAAATAGGGTCTGTTAAACAGAGCAAACAAGACAAAGATGCTGGCAGTATATCTCTGTCTGGAAACGGCGGACGTGTAACTGCATCATATGAATCTCAAAACAGAATTAACATGTCTGGGGATTCTGACTCTGCAGTTTCTATTGGTGGAGTTGGTGTATCAAATAATCCAGATGATACCGACGCGGCAAATGTTGGATATGCAAACAGTGTTCCAGAAAATGTACAGTACACATTTAGTTCTGGGAGTAAAACTGTTATAGATGCAATAAATGACTTATATGCCTCTAAGCAGGATAACGTATCTGACAACATATCTCTGTCAGACGGGACTAATAGGGTGACTCTGGCTTGTGACAGCGAGAACACGTTGAGTGTGTCTGGTACTTCAGGGTCGGATATAAAAATTTCTGGTGTAGCTGACCCCGCTGATAACAATGATGTCGCAAATAAGAAGTATGCTGACCTCGTCCCTACGAGATTCGATTATGGAGAAGACTTAGACACATCGTCCAAAACTGTTGTGGGGGCTATTAACGAATTGAACAGTACCTGCAGCAAGGAACTCTCTATCACCAGCAAGGTTTTAATTGATCCTGAGACGCTAAAGACTGTCAATAGAGAGATAGCATATTTTTCTGGCAGGTATCTTATGTTATATAGTAAGGAAGATTTAAAAGACGATCAAGACGCACAGTTGTCGAAGGCGCTGTTTGGCGAGAATTGTAGGAAGGTTCATATCAGACAACTCTCCTCTCCAAGTACTGTAGTAACCACGCTTGAACTTCAAACAGGAGAGACAATATATCCGTCTATAAAGTTTAACCAATCTCTTGTTAACGATACGCAATACATAATACAAAGAGATTTCACAGTTTAAGGAAGTAATTTACCATGAAAATTCTAAATGAAGATGTAAACAATCTATTCTTTGGTGATTTTGATATAAATAAAAGGCTTACAGAAGATATTGCAGCAGTAAAGAGACAATATTCCTATATCCCAGAAGATGACTTTGATAAAATAATCCGACTTGACCCTACATTTAAGGAAGGCTCAAATTCTGTAGGTAAATATGGTAAATGGTTACTTGGGCTATACCGTAAGGACAATCCACTTAACTATATGTTTATTTCTGACATGTTA
>Ga0256407_10012608_pt1 | contig 11461 bp, 12 predicted proteins | sample RumenRJG_04DNA_FD_193489 | JGI IMG/M metagenome (GOLD analysis project Ga0256407, IMG submission 193489) | Bovine rumen microbial communities from Lethbridge, Alberta, Canada - RJG_04 | ecosystem: Host-associated > Mammals > Digestive system > Stomach > Rumen | place: Canada: Alberta... | reverse complement strand
ATCGCGTCGATGAGGATCTCCACCACGCCGGTCTTGCCCGCGATGTCCTCGGCTTTCATCGGCACGCCGTTGAGCGTGTAGCTGAGTGAGATCGTCCACGGCAGGTTTTCGTAGGGCTTCGTGGTCTTGCCCTCAAAATAGAAGTGCGTCGGCGCGGCGTCGGCGAAGTCGAACGCGACGCGCTTCGCGCTCTCTGCCGGCACGGTGCTGTCCGTCAGGTTCGACACGCTCTCGTATTCGCCGAAGTCGGTGATCGAGGTCGCGCCATTGAGGACGTAGCTCTTGACGATGCTGCCGTCCGTCAGGTTGCCGTAGTAGTCGAGCGTGGCGTAGTACGCCTCGTCGCAGGTCATCTTGCGTCCGTCGCTGACAGGGACGGCGGGCGCGGCGGCAGAGGCGGGCGTGGCGCAGGAGAGCGTCAGCACCGCGCTCATGGCCGCGGCGATCCATTGCTTGCTGGTGTGTTTCATAGCTATCACTCTTTCCTTGGCCGTTCGGCCTGATTTGTGCCGAAGTTTACTCGGAAAGGGAGCCGTTCTCAACGGGCAAACAACAACCATTGCCCAAAATTTAGACATTTTGCTTGCTTTGTCTGATTTTTGGAAGTTTGCGCCGATTTGTCTGTATCAAGGTCACACGGCAGTCTGTATTATGTACTTGCAGACCTGTCGTTTGCAGAGAAACGGCCACGCAGGAGGAGGTGCGTCATGAGTGCGTTTTTGATCCTTGCCTACCTCTTTTTCCTCGGCTCGCTGCTCGGCTGGGGGCTTGAGGTGCTTTTTCGCAAGTTCTTCTCCGCCTCCAACCCCGAACACCGATGGATCAACCCCGGATTTTGCGTGGGGCCCTACGTTCCGCTCTACGGATTTGGCTTGTGTATCCTCTATCTGCTCGCCGAAATGGGCGACGAAACAGGCATCGAGAACTCTGCCGCGGGACGGGCATTGTTGTTCTTCGGCATGGCGGTCAGTATGACTGTGATCGAATACCTCGCGGGCATCCTGCTGCTGAAAATCGCGAAGGTGCGCCTGTGGGATTACAGCATGCTGCGGGGAAATATCAACGGTTTGATTTGCCCGCTGTTCTCTTTCTTTTGGGCGCTTCTCGGCGCGGTGTACTATTTTCTGATCCACGCTTACATTTTGGACGCGCTTCTTTGGCTTGCGAACAACCTCGCGTTTTCCTTCGTAATCGGATTCTTTTTTGGCGTGTTTACCATTGACGCTGCCTATTCCGTTCAACTGATCTCGCGCCTCAAACGCTTTGCGGAGGAGAATGGCGTCATTGTGAAATATGAAAATCTCAAGGCGCATATCCATGCCGCACGGGAGCGGGCAAAACTCCGTCAGCGTTTCTTCTTCCCGTTACATACGGTGCGCCCGTTGCAGGAGCATTTGCAGGAGGCGCGGGGCGCTTTGGAGAAAATACGCGAAAGGCGAAGCTCTTAAACGGAAAAGAACCGCCGAAGCGGTTCTTTTCAGGCAGTTATGCGTTTTTCTTCGTTTCGGCGGTCTCTCTCATGACCTGCGCCCTGAGCTCGGCGTCCTCCTTGAGCTTGCGGAGGTCGGCCTCGACCTTCTCCTTCTTGATCTCGCCCTCCATGAGAAGCGCGTCCTTTTTCGCTTCCAGCTCCTGGACGTCGATCTCGCTGACCTTATCCTTCAGTTCGTGGCGCATTTTCCTGAGCTCGCCCTTGACCTCTTTCAGATTGTCCTTGTTTTCGGCAAAGCCGGCCTTGATCTCACTTTTAAGCTGCTTTGCAGCCTCTTTGATATCTTTGTCCATAATACCGTTGCGTTCCTTTCATGGTCGATACTCTTTCCGTGCTCGGCCCATCTGCAATGAAGGCGCGGAAAGGCAGAAATAGAATAGTGGAAATCCGTCGCGAAGTAAATAGGCAAAAGCGCCTGTGTGTCTGATTTTTGTGCAAAGGAGGCATTATGTCTGAAATTACGAAACACGCTTTGGAAGCGTCGCTGAAACGGCTGTTGCTGCAAAAGCCGGTCACGAAAATCACCATCAACGATATCACGGAGGATTGCGGTATCAGTCGTGCGACCTTTTATTACCATTTCAAGGATATCTACGATCTCGTCGAATGGTCTTGCCATGAGGACGCCAGCCGCGCGCTCGAAGGCAATAAGACCTATGACACCTGGGAGCAGGGATTTCTGGATATCTTTCGCGCGGTGGAGGACAACAAGCCCTTCATTCTGAACGTCTATCGCTCCGTGAGCCGTGAACAGATCGAGGCGTACCTCTACGCCGTGACCTATCAACTGCTGATCGGCGTAGTGAATGAGTGTGCGGCGGGGATGCGCGTCAAGGACGAGGATAAACGCTTCATCGCGGACTTCTACAAGTACGCCTTTGTCGGTGTCATGCTGGATTGGATCCGGCAGGACATGAAACCCGATCCCAAACAGATCGTTTCGCGCGTTTCCTCATTGATCGAGGGCGATATTCCACGGGCACTGGAACGCTTTCGCACGGATACCGCCTGACCTGTTGACAGTTCTCTTGCCAAGCATTATTCTTGCCTTGAGGTGATATTCATGTGGCTTATCTATGCCCTGCTGTCCGCCGTTTTCGCGGCATGTACCTCCATATTGGCAAAGGTTGGCATTGAGGGGGTCAATTCTAATCTTGCCACGGCGATCCGAACTGTGGTTGTCGTCGTTATGGCGTGGGGGATGGTGTTTCTCACCAACGCGCAAAATGGCATTTCCGACATCACGCAGCGGAGCTGGCTGTTCTTGATTCTGTCCGGCCTTGCCACGGGCGCGTCGTGGCTCTGCTACTATAAGGCGCTGCAAATCGGCGAAGCGTCCAAGGTCGTGCCCATTGACAAACTGAGTGTCGTGATCACGCTGGTGCTTGCCGTTATTTTCCTGCATGAGCAATTCACATGGAAATCAGCGTTGGGAGCGATTCTGATCTCGGCTGGCACGCTGCTCCTTGCGCTATAATGTGCGTCCATTCCTGACAAATCACTCCAAATGTCCAAAAGTTGAACAATTTGCGTCCGCTGTCCGAAATTTGGGCAGCGGGCATTTTGTGTCTATGGAAATGCGTGTATCATCGGGTTATGCTGAACTCGTAAGGCAGCCATACGTCGCGGCTGCCGCGCAAGCGGCGAGCGAAATGGCGATGGATTTCAAAAAGGAGGTCACACCATGTACTATTCCAGCGGCAACTACGAAGCCTTTGCCCGTCCGAAGAAGCCGGAGGGCGTCGATCACAAATCCGCCTACATCGTCGGGACCGGCCTCGCGGCGCTGTCCGCAGCCTGCTACCTTGTCCGCGATGGACAGATGAAAGGCAAGAACATCCACATCTTTGAAAAGGACCCCATCGCCGGCGGTGCGTGCGACGGATGGAACGTCCCCGGCGTCGGCTATGTCATGCGCGGTGGGCGCGAGATGGACAACCACTTTGAGGTCATGTGGGATCTGTTCCGCTCCATCCCGTCTATTGAGACGAAGGGCGTCAGCGTCCTCGACGAATACTATTGGCTCAACAAGGAGGACCCCAACTACTCTCTCTGCCGCGCCACCGAAAAGCGCGGTCAGGACGCGCACACGGACGGCAAGTTCGCCATCTCCGACAAGGCGCAGATGCAGATCATGAAGCTGTTTTTTACACCGGATGAGGAGCTCTACGACAAGCCCATCACCGACTATTTCGACGACGAGGTGCTGAACTCCAACTTCTGGCTCTACTGGCGCACGATGTTTGCCTTTGAAAACTGGCACAGCGCGTTGGAGATGAAGCGTTACATTAAGCGCTTTATCCACCATGTCGGCGGTCTGCCCGATTTCACGGCGCTGCGCTTCACGCGCTACAACCAGTACGAGAGCATGATCCTCCCGATGGTGAAGTATCTGGAGAGCTTCGGCGTGCAGTTCCACTTTAATACCAAGGTCGTCAATGTCGAGTTTGACATCAAGCCCGGCACGAAGCTCGCCAAGCGTATCGAGCTGCTGGCGGACGGCGAACAGCGGTTCGTCGACCTCACGGAAAACGATCTCGTGTTCATCACGAACGGCGGCTGCGTCGAGGGCTCGACCATTGGCTCCCAGACCGAGCCCGCAGAGTTCAACACGGAGATCAAGCCGGGCGGCGGCTGGGATATGTGGCGCAAGATCGCCGCGCAGGATCCCGCTTTCGGCAATCCGGAGAAGTTCTGCTATGACGCGGAGCAGACCAACTGGATGAGCGCGACGGTCACGACACTGGATCAAAAGGTCATCCCGTATATCAAGGCGATCTGCAAGCGTGACCCGTTCACCGGCAAGGTTGTCACGGGCGGCATCGTCACCGTCAAGGATTCCGGTTGGCTTTTGAGCTGGACCATCAACCGCCAGCCGCAGTTCCGCGAGCAGCCAAAGGATCAGTGCCTTGTGTGGGTGTACAGCCTGTTCACCGACCGTCCTGGCGATTACGTCAAAAAGGCGATGCGCGACTGCACCGGCGAGGAGATCTGTCAGGAGTGGCTGTATCACCTTGGCGTGCCGGAGAATGAAATCAAGGAGCTGGCGCGCAGCAGCTGCAACACCGTCCCGGTCATGATGCCTTATGTCACGGCGTTCTTTATGCCGCGCACGGACAGCGACCGCCCGAAGGTCGTGCCGGAGGGCGCTGTCAACTTTGCGTTTATCGGCCAGTTTGCCGAAACTGCGCGCGACACGATCTTTACCACCGAGTATTCGATGCGCACCGGCATGGAGGCGGTCTACACGCTGCTGAACGTCGACCGCGGCGTGCCGGAGGTCTGGGGCAGCACCTATGATGTGCGCGACCTGCTGAACGCGACCATCAAGCTGCGTGACGGCAAGCCGCTGACGGACATGAGCTCGAACTTCATCACCGACGCCGTGTTCCGCGCGGTGCTGGGCAGGCTCGAAGGAACGGACGTTGAGAAACTGCTCAAGCGTTACCGTGTGATCGACACGCTCCCGACGCGTGAGCTGCCGGATGCGGAAACGGTTAAGGAAACCGTCAAATCCGCGGCACAGGATATCGCAAACGACCGAAAAAAGCGCATCGCAGCCGCGGCCGCCGCAGGCGCAGCCATTGTGATTGGTGCTGCAAAAAGACGCCGCAGACGTTAAAACGCATATGTCCAGTGAAAGCGGGGTCTCGACTTTACGCGAGGCCCCGCTTGTTTCATTTTTTCAGCTGATAGCATTCTATAATTTTATCGTGTCGGCTGAGTGAAGAGGAGCATCAAAAGCATGAAGAAGAGCGTTGGCGAGGTCGCCAAATTTTTACTGGTGAGCTGCGTTGTCGGCGTGATCCAGCTTGTACTGGTCAACACGCTGTACTTCGGCCTGAAGGGTAGGAGCGCGCCGCTGCCGGCTTTCCTGCGCGGCATCTTTTCCGCCTCGGCAGTCGGTGAAGGCAACGACAACTGGGGATATGTGCTGCCGTTTCTCGTTTCAAACGCCGCAGCAAACATCTACGGTTACTTTCAGAATCGTAAAACAACCTTTCGCGCGGAGAATGTGCCGAAATACTGCCTCGGCATCTATATGGCGGCGTTGGCCGCGCTGATTTTGTTTTCAACATGGCTGCAGGGCGTCATCGTGAATGCCATCGTCAGCACCGGCAAGCTCACGGCGCTTGCGCCGACGATTGCGATGCTGTGCGCAAATACGCTGCAGCTTGTGATCCTGTTCCCGCTGGAGAAGTTTGTGCTGTTCCGGGAGCGGGATGGTAACCGTGAAAAATAGCATCTTTTCCTGCAAATTGCCTGTATTACGAGGCCGTTTGCCTGCCCGTTATTCAAGCGTCATGGAGACATTTTACATCCCTATATTCTTTCATTGCCCGCCGTATCTTCTCCAAAGCCTGCTTGCATGTTTTTTCCACCGTGTCCGGCGAGGAAAGCCCGAAATCCAGCATGATATCCTCGTATGTCTCCTTTTGGAGCGGCCTGCCGTCCTTGTCCCTGACACTGAAGCACTCCGGACAGAAACCATAGTGTCTCGCCAGCATCTCGCGTTCCTTGTAGTCCAGCCCACGGAACGCATCGTACAGCGCGTCCATCTGATACGTCTGAAAGAACAGCGCGCTCGGCTCGTCGCTCAGGCTGCCGATCTCCATCGGCTCGTCGTCTTCGTCGTCGGTTTCGCGGTCGAGTTCAAGGACGCGCATATTCTGCGTCCCGCTCCGAATCATTTCCAGCGCAGTTTTTGGCTCACGGTGGATCGCTGCGGCAATCGCGGCAACGGTCTCGTCGTCCGTCTTTTCGCCGTGCTCCGCAAACAGCCGCATCGCTTTTCTCAGCAGGTAATACTCCGTGTCGTTCGGCACGGAGCAGCCTGTCCGCATCGTCCTGACATAATCGTGCATGGCCCGTTCGACTGTACGCTCCGCGTATGGGACGAACGGGCCTTTTTCTTTTTCGTAACCGTCCAACGCATCCAACAAGCCCTGCACATAGGCTTGCTTCAAGTCCTCGAAGTGCCCTTGCATTGCATATTGCTGCACAAAAGCAGTCACTTTCTTGTTCACGCTCGGCTCATGCCAGTGCAGAAACTGCGCGAAGAATCCCGCATCGCCGGTCTCCAAATACATCTCGATGCACTCCTGCGGCTCCCGCTTCGGCGGTGCCGGATCGAGCTGATACAGCTTGTAAGTATTTATTTCCAGCACCGCCGTCGCCTCCTCTCAGTGTTCTGCGTCGTGGTAGAGCTTTTCGCGCTCCATATCCTTCTCGTACTGCGTGACCGCGTATTCGTGGTCAAACTGCGCCCGCTGCTTGTGCTCCAGCGCCAGTGCCTTGGCCTTCGCCGCAAACTCCGGCGTAATCGTGTCCCGGCTGAGTTCCGCGCGGATCACGCTGCACCGGCGATTGTAAATGTCCGTGACCGGATCGCCCTCCGCCAGTTCCTTGCGATGAACGTAGGCAGCGTAGGCGCGGCAGGTCAGGCGCTTCCCGCGCGCCTCATAAGGCGACATCCCGGAGCAGTAGATTGTCCGTCGTGCGCTCTGCATCAGGAAATAGCTCTTGCAGACCGGGCAGCGGCGCGGATAGTGCCCGTGGTGCAGGCCCTCGAAGAAATCGGTCAGGATGAAACTGTAGTATTGGTCGAAGCGGAGACGCCGCGCCACCGTTGATTCGGTGCTGCGCTTGTTCTTTTTCAGCCCGACGTATTCCTCCGTCAGCGGGAACGGCACCGAGCCGAACACGTCCAGCGCGATGGGCAGCAGATGCTTCTCGTCCAATCGCTCCGCCTCGTCGAGACGTGCGATGAATGCACGGAGCTTCTTCTGCGCGTCCGTCATATCATCGCTCAGCGAATCAAAAAAGGCGAGGATGGCGTTGACCTCCGATAGCAGCGCCTCCATTTCCTCAACATACGAAAGGTCACAGCGCCAGTTCATAACACCTACGCCCACCAGATTCTGATCAGTCTCGCTGATCTTGTCACGGCTGCGGAAGTATTCGCAGATGCGCTCGCCGTTCTCTTCCGTGAACAGCTCCGCCACCTGCTTTCGCATTGCGTCCACGTCCAGCGTATCAAACGGTCGAAGCCAAGGCAGCGCCTTCAGGCTTTCCAGCGTGTTGCGCCCGGTCTTTTCATATTCTTCGATGTTCAGATACCCGCAACGGAGCTGTCGCCGGATGTTGTAAGTAATCCCATCGGAGAACACCGCGATCCGTGCCGCCGTATCGTTGACGTAGTATTGATTCAGAAATTGCAGGACGAAGTATCCGGCAGGATACTTCTTGCCACCGAGATAGACACAGCCATCCCGATAGTCCGCTGTGAAAATGCCATCTGAGAACGTCATCGCCATGTACCCAGCCTCCATTCTGCCATAGGTATTGTACCATATTCCGTACCGAAAAAGAATTTTTGAAAATCTTTGAGAAAATTACGCTGCGATTCCGTACATCGAAATCCATCATACCATAAGAATCGCTTAATATCAACGATTTCTCGTTGTTGCGCTTTTTGATTTTACCTTGTTGCGCGATTCCATTGAAAACCGTGATTTCGACGTATTATCCAAGTAGAGGGCAGCAAAAAGGCCGCCGGGGTTGGTCCCGACGGCTTTGCTGTTGCCCGAAATCACGAAAGGAGGTCTGCCAATGAGATGGAAGATCAAACCGGAGCAGGTCGAGCCTGTCCGACAGTTGGTGCGAAGCGGCTGCTGCAACTGTTCGGATGGAAACTGCCTGCTTCTGGACGATGGCGACGCGCAAACCTGCGTACAGCTCATTTGCTCCAGCGCCATCTACTGCCGGCATTTCCGCGAAAACGTGTTACCGGCTGAAAAGGAGCTGTACGAAACGATCATCAAGCAAAATAAGGAGGTCTACTGATTATGAAAGACATGAACGGAATCAAGATCATTGCCGTGGATCACGGCTACGGAAACATCAAGACCGCGAACTGTTGCTTCAAGTCTGGGGTAGCGGTGTATGACGCCAAGCCACCTCTCGCGGAAAACCTGCTCATCTATGAGGGCAAATACTACCTGATCGGCGCAAAGCACAAGGACTACGATGGGAGCAAGGTCGATGACGACGATTATTATGTGTTGACCCTCGCTGCCATCGCTCGGGAGCTGCTGAGGGAGAGCCTGACGAGCGTGAAGGTGTTCCTCGCCGTCGGCCTCCCGATCACATGGGTCGTGAAGCAAGGCGCGGCGTTCCGGGACTACCTCTTAAAGAACAAGAGCGTGGAGTTCAACTTTCGCGGCGTCGATTACCACATCGACTTCGCCGGAGCCGATGTGTTCCCGCAGGGTTTTGCCGCCGTCGCCGATAAACTCCGCGACTTCGGTGGGAGCCATATGCTCTGTGACATCGGGAACGGCACCATGAATCTTCTGCGGATCACGGACCATCACGCCGACTCGCAGCAGATGTTTACCGAGGAGTTCGGGACAAAGGAATGCGCGGCAAAGATGAGAGCCGCGCTCATGGAGGAGTATCAGGTTGATGTGGACGAGTCCATCCTCAACGCGGTGATGCAAAGCGGCACCGCTGACGTTGACGAGGGTTATCTCGCCGTGATGACCGACGCCGCAAGGAAATATGTGCGGGAAATCTTCGCCGTGCTGCGAAAGCACAAGTTCGATCCCAAGCTGATGCGGCTTTACGTCGTGGGTGGCGGAGGCTGCCTCATCAAGAACTTCGGCGAGTATGACGCTTCCCGTACCTTCATTCTCGACGACATCTGCGCCACCGCGAAGGGGTACGAGTGGATGGCGGAGATAAAAATCCGGAAAAGCGGTGGGGTTGTATGAACACGATCAAGCGGGCAGAGCTCCGCTTCAATCTGCGAAAGGAGACAGACCGCAGGGCATGGGAGTATCTCCAAAACGAGAAGGGCTCCAACAACCGGCTCGTCATCACGGCGCTCAACGCCTTCATCGACATGCAGGCGGAGGAGGCCCGATGGAACGCTCATTGTCAGCAGGTACTCGACACGATCCGTTCAGCGGTACAGTCCGCTCCGCAGATCGCGGTGGAAGTGCCGTCAACGGGCGAGCAGCACGATGAGGAGATGGAAGATGAGGTGTCCGATTTCCTCTCCGGCTTCGAGTTACGGTAAAAACCGCCGAAAGTGACGAATACTTGGCCGACTGTACGGTCTTCGTTTCCGGTCCCGTCAATCCCGCGCGTTTTTCCCGTATATGCGGAATTGCCGATGCCCAACGTACTCCAAAAAGCCCGCGACACCGCCCGACCGAACCATCCACGCCCTATAGGGGTGGTGTCTAAGGGAATAACCAGCAGGGAGTTTGTTCGACAAACTCCGGTTCAGAGCCGCCGGGAGGCGGCTCGTTCTTTGGGGGCTGCGCCCCCAATCCCCTGCATGAAAGTGAGGTTGATATTTATATGAATGATAACAAGACCGCGCGGATCGCGCTCCGCGTGACACCCGCCGAAAAAGAGAGAGTCCTCCGCTTCGCCAAGAGATGCGGCCTGGAACTCTCCGAATACGCCCGTCAACGCTGTCTCGGCTACGAGCCCCGCGCCATCCCGCCCGACGCCTTCTATGAGCTTTGCGACAAGCTTGACGCCGCGCGGACCGCTGACAACAGCGCCGCCGTGCTTGAGGTGCTCGACGCCCTGCGCGAGACGGTGATCTCGCCGGGGAGGGACGGGTAATGGCAACCACCGGCTTCTGGCCCGTGCGCAGCTCGCTCGGCGCTGTCATCGCCTACGCCGACAATCCCGACAAGACCACGAACCCGAAGTACCTGGACGATGATCTCGCCCAGGTGCTTCGCTATGCAGAGAACGACGACAAGACCGACCAGCGACTTTTCGTCACCGGTGTCCACTGCACGGCGGAGCACGCCTACGAGGATATGGCGGCGGTGCAAAAGCGTTTCGGGCTGAAAGGAAGAATCGTCGCCTACCACGGGTATCAGAGCTTCAAGCCCGGAGAGGTCACGCCGGAGGAGGCGCACCGCATCGGCATCGAGACCGCGAAGCAGATGTGGGGCGACCGCTTTCAGGTGCTTGTCACGACGCATCTGAACACGGGCACGATACACAATCACATGGTCGTGAACGCCGTTTCCTATAAGGACGGCAAGAAGTTCCAGAACCACATCCGCGACCACATCCACCTGCGCGAGATCTCCGACGCGATTTGCCGGGAGCGCCAGCTCTCTGTTTTGGAGAACGCGAACTTCTACGGCGGGAAGAGTCGCGGCGCGTATTGGGCGGAGCGCAGCGGCAAGCTGACGCACCGTGCCATGCTGAAACGCGACATCGAGGACAGTATGCGTTATGCCATGAACTTTGACGGTGTGATCGCGCAGCTCCGGTCAAAGGGCTATCAGTACGATTGGCAGCGCGGCACGGTGAAAGCGCCGGACTGGGAGCGCGGCATCCGCCTCGACCGACTTGGCTTCACCTATGAGGTCATTCAGGAGAAAATCAGGATAAACCTGTATGATCCCGCCGCGCTGCACGGTTGGAACAGCAATCTGCCGTATCGTCCGAAGCGCTTCCCGCTGTTGGAGATGGAGCAGCAGTTGGACTTTGAGATCGAGCACTCCCATGATACCGTGACCGTTCTCGTCGATGTGGTGTTCTTCATCATTTTGCAGATGGTGAAGCTGACACGCGGCGAACAGGAAGGTGAGATACCTTACCGTCCGCTTTCGCCGTCTGTCCGTGCTGAGCTGGAACGCTTCGACCGGCTCCACACGGCGTATATGCTCATGTCGGAAAACGACATCCACACGCCTGAGGACTTGTCCCAGTTCATCACGAAAACCGAAACGAAGATCAAGGAGCTGGAGCATGAGCGTCAGCTCTGCCGCAACTCGCTTCGCCGTCCCAAGCCCAGGGAGGTCGAGGAGGAGACCAAGCGGAAGATCGCCGAGACCACCGAGCAAATCACGCCCCTGCGGGGCAACCTCAAGTCCGCCAGATGGATCGAAGAAAGATGGCGGCGCTATTACTTTACCGCAATCGGGA
>Ga0256407_10012607_pt1 | contig 11462 bp, 7 predicted proteins | sample RumenRJG_04DNA_FD_193489 | JGI IMG/M metagenome (GOLD analysis project Ga0256407, IMG submission 193489) | Bovine rumen microbial communities from Lethbridge, Alberta, Canada - RJG_04 | ecosystem: Host-associated > Mammals > Digestive system > Stomach > Rumen | place: Canada: Alberta | collected... | reverse complement strand
GAAGAAGTCCAAGAAGGCTGAAGAAGACGATAAGGTTGACGGCGTTCTCTTGGAACCGGAAGACCTCGAAGGTCTTGACCTCTCTCTCCTCCGTCCGGAAATTGCTAAGTTCCTCGACCGCGTTGGCGAAAGCTGCGGCGTACGCTTGACGGTTCCGGGTGTGGATCACCTCGAAGTCGAAATTTTCGCTGACTGGTACGACGAATTTGCCGAACTCGTTGACGAAGCTTCTGAAATCATCGAAGAAGATCCGAACGGCGCCCTCGAACAGGTGGAAGCCATGTTCAAGGAAGCTGAAAAGGCTGCCAAGGATGAAGACAAGAGCGTGAAGAAAATCGCCGCACATCCGCCTAAGAAGACCGCAAAGTCTAAGAAATAATACAAGACTGTAATAAGACTTTGCTCTCGCAATCGCGACCGGTTAATACCGGTCGCTTTTTGCTCACAGAAGACCAGCACAAAGTCTAAGAAGTAATCTTAAGTAGTCTTCAACTTTAGACAAAGTATTGACGTGAGTTCCGTTTCGGGGCTCGCGTTTTTTTACATAAGGTGCGTAGCATTTCCCGAGGTACGTTCGCAAGCATCTCGCAGAATTTGTTCAACATGCAAAAAACGCTCCCCGAAGGGGAGCGTTTTCACAGTCTTTTGGGAGAGAAACTTGTTACTTCACAAGAACGCGCTGCATGAAGCTGCCCTGCTTCACCATGTAAATGCCAGAGTTCTTGTAGTTAGACTTGAGAACCTGAGCCATAGATGCGCCGGCTTCGAGCTTTGCGATACCGAGGAAACGACCCTGCATATCGAACACCTGGAAGTTGCCACTCTTGAGTTCCATTCTTGGAGCTGCTGCGTGAATTGCAGTCGTGCTGCTAGAAGATTTCACAGTCTTAGAAGAGCTAGACTTCGCTTCGCTACTAGAGCTTGATTCAGGCTGCGGAAGCGGATGCTTCTTGTCGGTCATCTTGAAGTAGGTGACATCGAACGAACCCGTTCCACCACCCGCTTCGACGAGCACCTTGGCTTCGTACATCTTGCCCATCCTCATGCCGAGGGATTCCCATTTTTTGAAGTGAGCCGTGATGTCGATATGGCCGCAGGAACGAGCACTCTTACGCACGCTGAAGAACTGCGGGAAAGTCTGATCCCCCTTAATGGAGGGCTTGTTTACACGAGTGTTCTGCCAAATTTCGTAAGTATCACCGTCAACCGTGAATTCACCCTTTCTCTGGCCAAGGAGATTTGCACCCGGCTTGCTGAACCAGTCATCAACGATGTAGTATTCCACGAGCGGATCAACCGTCCAGCCATAGATACCAATGTAGTTGTAGCCACCGGCAGAACCCTGTTTTTTCCAGTTGAAATAGGCATCGATGGGGCCAACTTGTTCATAAGTCTGCTTTTCATCATACTTGAAGCCGACACGGGCAAGGAAGTCACCCGTATTACTCCAGCTGGCCTTATAAGTTCCGTTATCATAGTAGGTCATGGAGTTATTGCCACCCTGGTACCAGATTTCATAGTGGTACGGAGAGCTGCCGACGTTACCCGTCACGCTAGAGTTGTCGCGACCTCTATCCGTCTTACCATTGCCTTCGTGACCCATCTGATCCTTGCAAGCGTCAATCGTACCGGAAACAGTGCTGCTGCCCTTAGAAGAGCTAGATTTCACTGTTCCTGCAGAAGAGCTGGAAGTCGGGGTTACTGGGCCATTGGAGACATAGACCTTGGCGTAATTAAAATCAATCTTTCCAGAAGCGCCCTGCTGTTCAGGATACTGACCAGCTTCGCCCAAAATCTTTGCTTCATACAAAGAGGAACCAAGAGTAATGCCCTTCTGCTTCCAAGCCTTGAAATGTTCAGTGATGCTGATGGTACCGCACTTACGGGCAGTGCTTCTCAAGCTGTAAATCTGCTTGAAGGGTTTATTGCCTTCAATACTTGCTCTGTTGGCGTCAGCCGTGAAGATTTCGTATTCGGCGCCGTCAACAGTGATTTTGCCCTGAGACGTACCAAGCCAATTCGGTCTAGAGGCCGGACCCCAGTTATCGACGATGTACCATTCGATCAACGGGTTCTGCATCCAACCGTAAATACCCGCATAAGCATAAGAAATTGATTTATCATTGGTAAAGGTCTTCATGCTATAATCGGCAACAAGGTTACCGACCGCGAGAGGATCCTTGCCACTGTTCATCCCGTAATAGAGACCTTCTCTGCACAGGAAGTCATCTGTATTGGAGAAAGAACATGAAAAAGAGCCGTCAGTATAGAAATCGGTTGTAGCGCTGCCGCTCTTGTTCCACTGTTCATAGTGGAAATCACCAATTTGTCCAGTTTCACCCTTGTCGGCACCCGCGCCAACGCTAAACGAGACCGTTTTCTTTGTGCCAGAATGACTTGCGTTGCAGAAATCCTGGGCAAAAGCACCAGAGGCAAGTCCTAAAGACAGGACCAATCCAATCTTGGCTGCACTAGAAATGTTTTTCATGGTAATGATACTCCTCACATTTTAGTTATGCTTAACATAATATATTAGAGAGTATTCTAAAAAGGACTCCTGAAAAAAAAGTTTGTTGTTTAGAAAAACAACGACATTTTGTTTACAGAAAAAAGTTAAAAAATGGCACAAAAAAAGCCTCTTCCCCAACATTTCAGGAAGAGACTTTTAAAATTTCGGGAACTAACGTTCCGTCTCAACAAGTTTAGCGATTATTCTTCGGTTTCCGTCGGGCCGATTTCCTGCTTTTCAGCATCGTCTTTTACAACGGAATCGTCATCGACTTCAACGCCCTTGACCTTGTCGAAAGTTTCCTTGGCATCAGCGCTATCCTGTTCGATATCTTCGACGCTCGGGAGTGCAGTTGCATCCTTCACGACGTCGCCATCGCGCAGCGTAATTGCCTTGACGCCCTGGGCATTGCGGCCCGTAAGGCGGATATCGGCAGCCTTGATGCGGATGACCTGACCATCCTTACTCGTAATGATCAAATCGTAATCGTCGGCAACGCTTTCCACGAACACAGCGGCACCAATCTTGTCTGTAACGTTCAGGTTGCGGACACCCTTGCTGCCACGGCGGGTCACGCGGTAAGAACCCGGTTCAGAACGCTTGCCATAACCCTTTTCGGTGATGGTCAAGATCTTGTTACCAGCCTTGAGCCACAAGAGCGAAATGACTTCGTCGCCTTCGGCGAGCGTAATGCCCTTCACGCCATGCGTGCCACGGCCCATAGCGCGGAAGCAGCTAATCGGGAACGTGACGGCCTGACCATTCTTGGTCGCAATCATCAAGAGATCCTTCGGGATCGGACGGTTTGCAAAGTCTTCGGCATCGCCAGATTCAGATTCTTCGGCAACAGCGGCTTCGGCAGCCTGAGCTTCCGCGGCATTTTCAACGGCTTCTGCAGAATCGTCGTCAGAAGCGTTCTTGCTAGCTTCGTATTCTTCGGCAGACATGCCCACGAGCTGAACCTTGACCAATTCATCGTCTTCGTCGAGGCTAATGGCATTGACGCCAGCCTTGCGCGGACGGCTAAAGAGCGTGAGGTCCATCTTGTTGATGATGCCCTTCTTGGTGGCAAACACGAGGCAGAAGTAGCCACCGAACTTGCGCACCGGCACAATCGCCTGCACCTTTTCGCCTTCCGTGAGAGCAACAAAGTTCACAATCGGGCGGCCCTTACCATTGCGGGCGCCTTCCGGCAAGCGGTAGACCTTTGTCCAGTAGACACGGCCCTTGTTCGTAAACACGAGCAAGTAGCTGTGCGTACTAGCCGTGAAGATCTGTTCCACGTTGTCTTCGTCCTTGAGGCCTGCACCGATGATGCCTTTACCACCGCGGTTCTGGGCCTTGAACGTGTCAATCGGGAGGCGACGGATGTAGCCTTCCTTGCTAAGCGTAATGACCTGTTCTTCTTCGGCAATGAGGTCTTCGTCATCGCTATCGTCAATAGCTTCGCCAATCGTCGTGCGGCGTTCATCACCATACTTGTCAACGACTGCATCGAGCTTCTGGAGCATGATGGCAACGCAGCGTTCGCGCTTTTCCAAGATGTCCTTCAAGTCAGCAACAGTTGCAATGAGTTCGTTGTATTCGGCTTCCAACTTTTCAATGTTCAAGCCGACCAACTGAGCAAGGCGCATATCAACGATTGCCTGAGACTGGATTTCGTCGAGAGAGAAACGATCCTGCAAGCTCTGCTTTGCAATTTCGGTCGTCTTGCTCTGGCGAATAATCTGCACGACTTCGTCGATGTTCTGCGTTGCAATACGCAAGCCTTCAATGATGTGGAGGCGAGCGGCGGCCTTCTTCAAGTCGAACTGCGTTGCACGCGTAATCACATCGAGGCGGTGGTCAATATAGACCTGCAAAAGATCCTTGAGCGTAAGAAGCTTCGGGAGGTTATTGACAAGCGCCAAGTTGTAAATGCTAAACGTCGTCTGCAGCTGCGTGTACTTGAACAAGTTATTCAAGACAACTTCACCAACTGCATCACGACGAAGTTCAATCACGATGCGGATGTCACGGCTCGACTCATCGCGGATATCCGTAATGCCATCGATTCGCTTGTCGCGGACGAGGTCTGCAATCTTCTTGCAGAGTTCGGCCTTGTTCACCATGTACGGGATTTCGGTCACGATGATACGCGGCTTACCCTTTGCATCCGTTTCAATTTCGGTACGGGCGCGCACACGCACACGGCCATGCCCCGTGAGATAAGCTTCGCGAATGCCAGAACGGCCACAGGCAATAGCGCCTGTCGGGAAGTCCGGGCCCTTCACGTATTCCATCAATTCTTCACCGGTGATGTCCGGATTTTCGGCCATAGCGTGAATGGCTGCACCGACTTCGCGCAAGTTGTGCGGAGCCATGTTCGTTGCCATACCCACGGCAATACCCGACGTTCCGTTCACAATCATGTTCGGGAGCGCAGACGGGAGCACCAGCGGTTCTTCGAGAGATTCATCGTAGTTCGGGCCCATGTCGACAGTTTCTTTTTCAAGATCTTCGAGCATGAGGGCGCCGAGGTTATTCATCTTCGCTTCGGTGTAACGCATGGCAGCCGGGCTGTCACCGTCGATAGAACCGAAGTTACCCTGACCAAACACCAGCGGATAACGCAGCGAGAAGTCCTGCGCCATACGGGCAAGAGTTTCATAAACAGCGGAGTCACCATGCGGGTGGTACTTACCGATAACATCACCCACGATACGGGCGGACTTGACCGTTCCCTTATTCGGAACCACGCCCAACTTGTGCATACTGTACATCACGCGGCGGTGCACAGGCTTAAAGCCATCGCGCGCATCCGGCAATGCACGAGCGACAATAACGCTCATCGAGTAGCGAAGATAGCAGTCCTGCATGTCTTGTTCGACAAGACTCTTGAACTGCGATCCAGGTACCATTTCTTCAGACATTAGTTAACCTCAAATTAGTAGGAAGTAGACAGTAGGAAGTAGGAAGTTTTTCCTAAATCATTCCGCCCCCTTCCAACATTTCATTTATTACTTTCAAACTTTCTTCATCGGTCTGGTCTATGCGGTGCGGTGTGATTGTCGCATAGCCCTTATCTAGCAAGTTGTCGTCCGAACCATCAGGAGCCATCGACCACAGCTTTTCGCCATCCAAAAACCACAAGCCATCCTTGTGATCGTAGTGGTCGGTAAACATACCACGGTCCATCGTGCAAGCCTTAAATCCAAGGAATTCATCATCCTTGACTTTCGGGAAATTCACATTCCAGAAGACACCCTTGGAAATTTTCTTGAACAGGTTCTCAGAAACAATCTTGCGTGCAAAATCAATCGCCACCTGCAACAGGTTGCCTTTCAATCCACGCAGCGAAAGCGCCACCGCAGGCACACCCCAAAGGGCGGCTTCACGAGCACCGGCAACCGTCCCCGAATAAAGCGACGACACACCGGAATTTTCGCCCACATTGATTCCCGAAAAACACACATCAAAGCCTTCGGGAACAATCGTGTTATCATCAAGTCCGTAATTGGCAAAATGCCCTATGGCAAACTTTACGCAGTCCGCAGGAGTACCCGAAACCGAGAAAACCTCATACGGCCAATCCACGTTTCCAGAGACAGTTTCGACATGCAGAACACGCAATCCGCGACGAATCGTAAAGGCGTGACCGACACCACTCTGCTCGTCTTCAGGTGCAAAAACATAAACATCGGAAACTTCGCTCAATGCAAGAGCGAGAGCATGCAAGTTGACACTACCAACGCCATCGTCGTTAGTGATCAATACCCTAGTTTTCCGTATTTTTTCCATTTATATGCAATTTAGAAAAATGGGTGGAAAAACTGTTTCAAAATCCCTAAAAACACTCGTAAAAAAGCCTTTTTTTAGCCGTTTAAAGGGTAATTTTCTATCATTGAAAACATGTACACAGAACCTAAATTTTTAGCCATGAAAGAGCCCTCAAAATTCAAGAGGCTTGCTGAACTTTTACGAGTAATCATCTTGCAATTAGGCGACGATGTTCCCCGCGCCCGCCGTGAATTCGAGACCTACACCGAATGGCTCCACCTGCCCGAATCCGAGAGATTGACAGGCAAAAACCAAGCGCAAATGATTGACTTGTACAAGACGTTCCGCACCCGCGCAGGGCTTGGCTTTGAACGCGACGTGTACTTGGAACAGGAACCGGGTGACCGCGAAGTCGCAAACGAGAAGCCCATCCAATTCGCCGTGCTCGTGCACAATTTGCGCAGCGCATTCAACGTAGGTTCCATCATCCGCAGCACCGACTGTTTTGGGCTCGAAGGCGTGCACCTCAGCGGCTACAGCTGCAGCCCCGACCACGTGACCGTCAAAAGCGCAGCCCGTGGTTGCCAGGAATGGATCCCCATCAAGCGCTGGGACAGCCCATTCGACTGCATCAAATGGCACAAGGAAAACGGCTACGAGATTATCGCTCTCGAAACCGGCGAAGACATCCCGAGCATAAACAACGTAAAGTGGCCCGAAAAAGGGCTCATCGTCCTCGGCAACGAAGAACTCGGCATCGCCCCAGAAATCATGGCAGAAGCTACCATGAAAGTGACCATCCCGATGGCTGGTCGCAAGGCAAGCATGAACGTCGCAGGCGCATTCGCCATCATGGCATTCTGCCTCCGCAGTAACGCAAAGTAACGCCTCGCGCATTTTCAACGTTTTTTCAACGCATTTGCAAAACCGCGCACAAAGCAAAAGCCGCAGCATCAAGCCGCGGCATTTTTTTTGTCATAACTTTAAACTAGTAACTAGCCCGAAGGGTAAAGCAACTATTTATTCGGAGCAAGCGCCTTCACAGCATCGGTCAAGCGGTCAATAGCCTTGATGAGTTCATCCATCTTGGCATCGCTTACGCCACCGGCTATGGCAGCAGCCGTCGCATTCGCAGCCGTTTCAACAACCTTTGCAGCAACCGGAGCAGCGCTCACCGAGACCTTGCCAAACCAGATATCCGGCCAGCGGTCGTTGCCACTATTGTACGTGATACGCGTTGCCGTTTCAACCGGTTCGCCAATCTTCCAAATATAGAGTTCGTAGTCGAACAAGTCGTGGTCGTGTCCCTTGTCCGTTGCACCCCACACAAGCCACTTGCCATCCGGCGAGAGGCGCGGGAAGTATTCATGACTGCGACGACCCGGCAAGTCCATCAGCTTCACATTCTTCGGAATGCCAAAGAAGCCGACCTTTTCCACCTGTTTGCCGTCCTTAGCCGTGAACCACAAAATTTCACTCGGAGCAGCCGTACCACCGTTACCCGTGGGGTTTACACGGTAGAGCTTGGAGCCATCGAAATTCCAGTCAATCTGGCAACCGTCGCCGGACTTGGTCCAAGCGTTCTTTGCCAAATCCCACACACCCGTTTCACGCATCGAACCGCGAAGCGTAATCGCGAGGTGCTTGCCATCCGGACTCATGTTCGGTTCCTGCAAAATCACGCCAGCCTTCTTGAACGCTTTTTCGCCATCAAGCACAAGCGTTTCCTTTTTGCTCACGAGATCCATCGTAAAGACCTTGCCGGCACGGCTAAACACAATGGACTTGCCATCCGGGCGCCAAGTGCCCCAAGTTGCATTTTCGACAATCTTCGTTTCGTTCGTACCGTCAATACCGACAGTCCACAAATCCCACTTTTCCGGGTAATTTGCATCATTTTCAGGAACCCAGCCAGCCTTGCTACGGTTAAAAAGCACTTTCGAGCCATCTGGAGCGACACGCGGGAACCAGTCTACATTATTGCTCTTGGTCAGCGCACGGGCATTCGTTCCGTCAGCATTCATAATCCAAATATCATGGAGAGAATTCGCACGGCTCGTAGACCAGACAATAGCCCCTTCGAGCTTGCCCTTCAGGGCATCGAGAGCCTTCTGTTCTTCAGGAGTCGGATCCACAGAAGCACCCATCGGAGCACCCTGTGCGGCAAAAGCAGATGCGGCTAAAAAGCCAATCGCAGAAATCAACGCAAACTTTTTCATAATCATACTTAAAAGATAGTAACACGAAAAATAATTATCTCAAAACCGAGGTTCAAGAATGCACCTTCTAGGCAATCGTGTCCGAGAACACAAAGGGAACATTTAAAACTTACGAAAATCTGTTTTTTATTACGAAAACGAAATGTCAATATAGATTTACAATCCGAGGAAAGATTATGAAGTTTCAAGTTTTTAGATGCTTACTATTGGCAGGCATTCTTGCCACTGCATGGAATTGCTCCGAAAGCGCAGCAACTCAAGATTCTGCATCAAACAAGACTTCAGACCTCCAAATTCCGCAAAATATCGTCGTTAGCGAACCCAGCTACTTCTACCAGCTCGGGGCTAACTACTACGTCATCGCCCCCAAGACAATGACCGTCAGCGACGGTTCCGGGAACGTCATCGGCACGTTCAACACATCCACAGGCGCCATCATGTCGCTCTCCGGCGAAATCATCGCCATCAACCTGGACTTGAGCAAGCTCCCCATGATTGCCCCAACGGTACCATCCAAGGACCTGATCGCCGTTGACCTGGACTCCTAGCAATTTTTATATTGCAGTCCATGAGTGACGCTCTCGAAAAACGCATCAAGAAACACATCATCGGAAAACCGCACCGCTTTTTAGCCGTTTCTCCGCTTGGTTTCGAACAAACTCTTTCGAGAGAATTAGAAATCATTTTAGGCGAAAGCGCAACAGAACAGCCACACGCCACTGGGGACGGCAAAGTCGAATTCACCTCAAAGCTCACTGAAGCGTGGAAAGTCGTCGCCGTAAGCCGCATTGCAAACCGCGTGCTCATGGAAGTCGCCAGTTTCAAAGCCGAAAACTTCCGCGATCTCGAAAAGAAAGCCGCCGAAATCCCATGGGAACTGTATTTTGACAAGAGAACGGGCAACGACCTACAGACGAGAAACGAGAGTGACTACAGCAACGTCACCCTGAGTGATACGAATGGTCCAGTAAAATCTGATAACGCATTAAACATCCACGTTACTTGCAAGCATTCCCGCCTGTACCACAGCGACGCCATCGCCGAACGTTTGTATAAAATAATAGAAGGGGTAAGTGTCCCCCTCGCTTCTGCCGACACGGCATCCGCTACCCCCTCTGCGGGGACACCCCGCAACGCCCCGTCGCAAAACGAGAATCGCAGCATTCAACAAAATCTTTATGTCAACTTTCTTGACGACCGCTGCACCATCTGGCTTGACCTCGCCGGCGAAGAACTCTACAAGCGCGGCTTTGAGCGATTCGTGAACGACGCTCCGCTCAAAGAAACCATCGCCTCCGCGATGATCTTCGAAGCACTCCACTTCCTACCGTCTACTTCCTACTGTCTACTAGATTTAATGTCCGGTAGCGGAACGTTCAGCCTCGAAGCCGCCTGCATTGCAAACAAAATCATTCCCGGCACATGCCGCGATTTTGCACTAAAGCACCAACCCGCCTTCAAAGAAGCCACGTGGAATTTTATTATCAAGTCGAAAACAGGAAGTCGAAAGGCGGAATGTGTCACCCTGAGCGAGAGCAACGAGTCGAAGGGTCCAGTAAAGTCTTGTAACACATTCACGACAATCAGCAAAATCATCACGAGCGACATTTCCGAACGCGCGGTAAACATCATCAAGCACAACATCGAATGTAGCCCGCTCGCACAAATCGCGCCGAACGAAAATACGCCCACAATTACTCCGCAACTCCGCGACTTTTTCAGCTACACCGCCAAAGAAATTGCAGATGCCTGCGGCGACTCCTCGCCCATTCTCGTGCTGAACCCGCCCTACGGCAAACGCCTTGATTTTGACGCTCCTAAGCTTTACACGCAAATAGGTAAAAAACTAACGGAACTCGCCCGCGACTTACACCATTTGGGCAAAACGCTCACAATCGCCATCCTCGCCCCGAAAGACGACACCCGCGACGGCACCAAGTACACCTGCACCGCAAACCTTTTGCGCGAATGCCCCGCCCTTTCGAGAGAACATACCACAACCGCCAAGGTCATCCAAACAAGCCATGGTGGCTTTAGCCTCAACGCCTTCTTTGCTACAATCTAGGCGCCTCGCCATTTTCATCACAAGAATTAATTTTCTAACTTATAACCGAAATTTAAGGTGGCATATATAATGCCACTAGAATTATTAAAGACAAAAAAGGATCATTATGCCGAAACTTCGTTCGCTCAAGACTATGGAAGGCCGCGAAATGGCCGGTGCACGTGCCCTTTGGCACGCAACAGGAACCAAGGTTGAAGACTTTGGTAAACCCGTCATTTGCGTGGTGAACAGCTACACCCAGTTTGTACCGGGTCATGTCCACCTCAAGGATGTCGGCCAGGTTGTCGCACGCGCGATCGAAGCTGCCGGCGGTGTCGCCAAGGAAATGAACACCATCGCCGTCGATGACGGTATCGCCATGGGCCACGACGGCATGCTCTACAGCCTTCCGTCCCGCGACCTCATCGCAGACGCTACCGAATACATGGCAAACGCCCATCGCGCAGACGCCCTCGTTTGCATCTCCAACTGCGACAAGGTGACTCCGGGTATGCTCATGGCTGCCATGCGCCTCAACATCCCGGCAATCTTCGTTTCCGGTGGTCCGATGGAAGCTGGCCACGTCACAACGAAGGACGGCAAGGACCGCGCTCTCGACTTGATCGACGCCATGATCGATTCTGCAGACAACACCATCAGCGATGAAGAAGTTGCCGACATCGAAGCCAACGCTTGCCCGACTTGCGGTTCCTGCTCCGGCATGTTCACTGCAAACTCCATGAACTCCCTTACCGAAGCTCTCGGCCTTAGCCTCCCGGGCAACGGCACCATCGTTGCAACGCACGCCGAACGCAAGAAGCTCTTCGAAGCTGCCGGTAAGCGCATCGTGGAACTCTGCCACCAGTATTACGATTTGAACGACGAAAGCATCCTCCCGCGCAGCATCGCCACGAAGGACGCCTTCGAAAAC
>Ga0256407_10012606_pt1 | contig 11462 bp, 11 predicted proteins | sample RumenRJG_04DNA_FD_193489 | JGI IMG/M metagenome (GOLD analysis project Ga0256407, IMG submission 193489) | Bovine rumen microbial communities from Lethbridge, Alberta, Canada - RJG_04 | ecosystem: Host-associated > Mammals > Digestive system > Stomach > Rumen | place: Canada: Alberta... | reverse complement strand
ATGTCGTGCAGTTGAACCCTCTTGACTGGCTCACCGATGTCCTTGGCAGGCTAAGAGACGATATGGATGAAGGTGAGATCATACAACTTCTGCCATACCAATACAAAAAATCCCGGGAATAACCTCGTTTTTTTTTTGTTTGATTACAGGACGGCCTAAATTGAATGGTTACTCTCTGAGGACATTCCGCCACCACAATACAAAACCATCTCACCCTGCTTCTGTGAGGCTTTTGCCTCACAGAAGCAGGGTGAGATAGGGACATTCATAGTGTGTCCCCTTCGGGGACATGATACGTATTTTGCTTAGTTCTCTTTCTCTTTCTCTTTTTCTTTTTCTCTTTCTTTTTCTTGTCCTTGCTCCTGCTCAGCTTTCCCAAACTCCTTGTCGATTTTCAGCCGGCCTACTACGAAGAGGGTGAGCAGGCTGAAGACAAGGGAAAGGGTGAAGAAATGGCGGTAGCCCATCATGTCCTGCAGTGCACCGGATACCAATCCCGGCAGCATCATCGAGAGAGACATGATGGCGGAAGCCAATGCATAATGGCTGGTTTTGTACTCTCCGCGACTATAATATATAAGGTATAGGGTGTAGGCAGTCAGTCCGAAGCCATAGCCGAACTGCTCCACAAACACGCAAAGGCTGACCATCCACAGACTGGAAGAGAGTGTGTAGCTCAGCAGCAGGTAGACCATTTGTGGCAGGAAGAAAGCCAAGGCCATCGGCCATATCCATCTCTTCAATCCGTCTTTACCTGCGAGAATACCTCCTAAGATGCCTCCCAACGACACGCCGATGATGCCTACGGTACCCTGTACGAGTCCATATTCCTGAGGTGAGAGCCCCAGTCCTCCGTTGTGTCCTGAGTCGATGAGGAAGAGCGCAGCCACCTTTTCCATCAGTCCCTCCGGCATACGGAAGAAGATGATGAATATCAGTGCCACCCATATCTGTTCCTTTGCGAAGAAAGTGCGGAAGGTATGCGTAAACTCGTCTCCGATGGTTTTGAAGTTGACAAATGGGCGCTTGGCATCTTCTTTGGGACGCGGCAATACACAGTTATGCCAAAGCCACAACAGCAGAAACATTCCCGTGACACCAAAGAATGTCAGACTCCACGAGTAGGAGATGCTGTTGCGAAATACCACTTGCAGATTTCCGGCTATCATCACCAGTACGCCTTGGGCGAATATCGTGGCCAAGCGGTCAAAAAGTGATCGTATCCCCATGAACGTAGCCTGCTGATGGGTATTAAGTCCAAGCATATAGAAGCCGTCGGCAGAGATGCAGTGGCTGGCACCCGCAAAGGCGATCACCCAGAAGAAGAACAGTGAGCCCTGCAGCCAAAACGAGGTAGGTATCGTGAAGGCTACTCCGCCGAAGGCAGCGCCCAAGAGCACTTCTGTCAGCACGATCCACCAGCGTTTGGTTTTCACCACATTGATGAGCGGACTCCATACCGGTTTCAATATCCAAGGCAGATAGAGCCATGAGGTATAGAAGGTGATCTCGGCATTGCTCAGTCCCAGCTGTTTATAGAGGATCACCGATAGGGTCATAATCGTCACCAATGGCAATCCGTCGGCAAACGACAGCGACGGCACCCATAGCCAAGGCGACCTGTGTTCTTGATCTTGAAAAGTTGCTCCTGTTCTCTCTTTTGTTTTATTGAGCATAGTCGTAAATGGTCGTAACTGATTTTAAACGTATAGCTTTGTGAGGCTGGCACCGGGATAATAGTGTGCTAAGATTCTGTCATAATCGTAGCCTTTGGCGCCCATCATCGCGGCACCAATCTGACAGAGTCCCACGCCATGTCCCCATCCTGCTCCATGGAGGGTAAAGCTCTTGGGAAATCCGTCGGCATCCTCTCCCACTTTGTCCACCACAAAGGCAGAACTATAGAGATGGCTGTTGCTAAGTGCCCGTCGTATCTCCAATTCTTTGCCAATGATCAGGTCATGGTTCTCACCGATGATTTTCAGTAGACAGATTCTGCCGCTCTTTCCCCGCTGCAAGGGCACGAGGTCGTGGATGCGTCCCAACTTGCGTGTTGTCTTTCTCTCGATCAGCTCAGCCAATTCCTCTTGCGTGTATTCCACAGTCCAGCGATAGAAATCCGTGGTCTCCTGATCATAGTCGTTGAGCACTTGCGACAGCACTTCTCTGTCTTTCGTGTTGCAGAAAGCCGGTGGCGCGGAGCGTATCCATCGCTCTGCCGCAGCCTCTACCGTCAAGTCGGGAACCAGCGCGTCACTGATATTGTTATTACTATAGTTCTTGTTCTTGTTCTTGTTTTCCTGACTCTTGACCATCTCTGTCGTGTCCGCCACCGCCTTCAGGTAAGTCTTGGGGCTGTTCTCCCAACAATATTGGAATTCCTCCGTCACGCCGCCACAACACTTCGAGAAGCGTGCGTCACAGATCTCACCGTCGGAGGTCAGAATCTCACCTCGTGTCAGTCTGATGGCTTCCGCCACGTGCGGACTGGTCTCCTTGGTGATGCCCTGGTAGCGCTGACAATGGTCATCGGCACAGACGTCAAACAGAGTGTGGTCTTCGCGGTCATACCATTTCACGATACGATCCTTGTCTTCCACCATCTCGGCAGCTGCTGATTTTTCTTGTGCTTTCACCTCGTCTGTCAGCTGCTCTCCTTTTCGTTTCTCCATCTGAGCCAGCAACCATGAGCGCGAGATGACCGCATGTGCCTTGAGCAGTTCCAGAGACGACGTAGCACTCATCTCGCTCGATATCACACTCTCCAGGTATTTCTCCACCGGCAGCTCATTGACAGCACATACCTTGTCGCCGTTTTGGATGAGATGCAGCGTACCCAAGAAAGTCTGTGTCTCTTTGCGCTCCCAGTGAAAGTTCACGCCTATGGTCACATCGCTCAGCGAGAACGACGCGTCATCTGCCAATGGCGAGAAGACCAGCTCGGGATATACTTTGTTGTTCCACACGATGCCGTGGGGTGTCATCTCCACCGTCTGAGCGCCTACAGCCTTGCGTCCCAGTACCGTGTAGGGGCCATTCAATGCGAAATGAATGGTCACGCCACTGACGATTCCCACCTTCACTTGTGGTTCACAATGATATTTCCAACTCGATGATTCCATAGACATAATCCTATATAATAAGGTGTTAATGATGCAAAGATAGCTATTTTATGGCACAAAATCCCTACTTTACTCAAAAAGTTTGTATCTTTGCACTATGAATAGTACCATGAATAAGAAAAATCTCCTTGGCATGACACTGCCCGAACTTAAGCAGGTGGCTGTGTCGCTTGGCATGCCTTCTTTCGCCGGAGGGCAGATGGCAAAATGGATCTACACCCAGCATGTGAGTTCCATCGACGAGATGACAAATATCTCCAAGGCCAACCGCGAGAAGCTCAACGAGCTCTATCAGATTGGTTGTGCCAAGCCCATTGATGCCCAGCACTCCAAGGACGGAACCATCAAATATCTCTTCCCCGTCGTCACTACCGCCGGTGCTGACTCGGTACCGGCTGGCACCAAGTTTGTCGAGACGGTGTACATCCCCGAGGACGATCGTGCCACGCTCTGCGTCTCGTGTGAGGTAGGCTGCAAGATGAATTGTCTCTTCTGCCAAACCGGCAAGCAGGGCTTTGAGGGCTACCTCACCGCCACGGACATTCTCAATCAGATCTACAGTCTGCCCGAGCGCGACAAGCTCACGAATATCGTGTTCATGGGGCAGGGCGAGCCGATGGACAACCTCGACAATGTGCTGCGAGCCACCGAGATCCTTACCGCTTCCTATGGTTACGCCTGGAGTCCCAAGCGCATCACCGTGAGCAGTGTGGGACTCAAGGACAAGCTCAAGCGCTTCCTCGAAGAGAGCCAGTGCCATGTGGCCATCAGCCTTCACTCGCCACTTCATGAGCAGCGTCAGGAGCTGATGCCGGCAGAGAGAGGCATGGCGATTGAGGACATCGTGGAACTGCTTCGCAACTACGACTTCTCGCATCAGCGCCGTCTCTCGTTTGAGTATATCGTCTTCGGCGGACTTAACGATTCTCAGGCTCACGCCCAGGCCATCGTGCGTCTGCTCCATGGCCTTGAGTGCCGTGTCAACCTCATCCGTTTCCATCAGATTCCTCACGTGCCCTTGCATGGAGCCAGCGAGGAGAAGATGGAGAGCTTCCGCGACTATCTCACACAGCACGGCATCTACACGACGATTCGTGCCAGCCGTGGGCAAGACATCTTTGCCGCATGCGGACTGCTCAGCACGGCTAAGAAGAAAGCTGAATCATAAAAGAAACCGCACCGTTCCGTGAAGCGTATTGTCCATAGCGCCATGAGCCTCAGAAGAGCTCTGTTGCTCTTACTGCTGTCAGCTCTTGTGAGTTGTCGCAACGGTAGCTTACTGCCCCGCTCCGGCGGACAGCTCTATGAAGTGCTGCTTGTGGGCGACACTGCGGGCATGGTGCGCAGCGTGCTCTCTGCCGACGTGGAGGGCTTGCCGCAACCCGAACCGAGTTTCGACGTGTCGGAGGTCTGTGCCAAGGCTTTCGGCAACACGCTCCGCTATACGCGCAATATCGTGATCGTCGACATCAATGCTGAGGCATACACTCGTCCCTCCATCCGCAGCGAGCGCAATGTGTGGGCACAGCCTCAAACCGTGGTGCATATCGGGGCACCGTCAGCATCGGCACTCCGCAATGGCATCGACAGCATCGGACGACGGCTGCGTATTCTCCTCAACCGCTCAGAGGCAAGGAAACAACTCAGCCTACTGCGCCATGAGCGAAACGTCAAAGCGGAGAAGCTCGCCCGGAAGATGTTCGGCATAGCGTTGTGGATACCTGCCGACATGATTGCCAGCAAGCAGGGCAAAGACTTCCTTTGGTTGAGCAACAACTCAGCCACCATGATGCAAAACATTGTGGTCTATCGCGATTGGAGTCCAGTCACCGCATCTGATGTGAAGGCTAATCATGGCGGTCGTGACGTTAAGACAGTTGGCTATGGCGGCAGCGAGGCCCGCGGTTTCATCAGTGCCCGCGACTATGTGCTTGGCTGCAACATCCTTGGTGAGACCGACAGCATGCACATGGCTACAGTCCCCGAAAGCGTACTGACCGATGGACGGGGCTTCTATCGCGGCTTGTGGATGATGACGGGCGATGCCATGGGCGGTCCGTTTGTCAGCCGCGCGTTCCTGTTGCAGCAGTCCGGGCGACAAGGCAACTTGGTTTGCCGCCATATCGTCGTCGAGGGCTTTGTGTTCGCTCCGGGCAAGGCCAAGCGCAATGCGGTTCGCCGTCTCGAAGCCGTGCTCTATACCATGAAGCAGGTAAAGCGCGCAGATCATTGAATTCAAACATTAAAATATTCAAGACTAATATATAAGACCAAACAACCATGAACAACAACAAAATACGCGTGGCCATCACCCACGGCAGCACCAACGGCATTGGCTACGAGCTGATCTTCAAAGCTTTTGAAGAGACAGAGATGTTTGAGCTCTGTACTCCTATTATATATGGCTCTCCCAAAGTGGCCGCTTATCATAGCAAGGCACTGGGCATCAAAGACAACTTCACCATCATCAACGACGCCAGTGCTGCCCAGGACGGTAAGCTCAACATCATTCCGGCCGTCGACGAGGAGATCAAGGTGGAGATGGGCATTCCCTCTTCCGATGCCACGCTGGCTGCTGTGAAGGCACTCGACCGCGCCATCACCGACTATAAAGACGGACTCTTCGACGTGCTCGTCTGTGCTCCGGCCGATAAGGGGGAGGCACATGTGGGCGGCTTCGACTTTCCGCGTCGTGCCAAATACATTGAGCAGTGCATCGGTGAGGGCAAGAAAGCGCAGAGTCTGCTCATCAACGGTGACATGCGGCTGGCACTCATGACTGACCAAATCAGCCTGAAGGATGTTCCTGCCGCCATCACTTCTCACGACATCATCGAGCAGGTGGCTATTCTCTTCACCACGCTGCGCCGCGACATGCGTGTCTCCAATCCCCGCATCGCCGTGCTCGCCCTCAATCCGGGCGTTGACGAAAAGGCAGAGGGACAGGAAGAGGCCGAAAACATTGTGCCGGCCATTCAGAAGTTGGCAGATGCCGGTGTCAACGTCTTCGGCCCTTATCAGGCTGATCTCTTCTTCCAGCGGGGCGACTACTATCATTTCGACGCGATCCTCTCCATGTACCACGATCAGGGACTGGCACCGTTCAAGACGCTCCATCCCGACAACAATGTCCGCTATCTTGGAGGACTGCCTTTGGTAGCTACGGCTCCCGATCTCTCCCCTTGCTACGACATCGCCGGCCAGGGTGTTGCCGATCCCACGCCATTGCGCCACGCTATCTATGCTGCCATCGACGGCTTCCGCAACCGCCGTGCCTACGACGAACCGCTGGCCAATCCGCTGCCTAAGCTCTATCACGAGAAGAAGGACGACAGCGAGAAGGTGCGCTTCTCCATTCCCAAGAAACACGAGAATGCCATCAAGGAGCGACTCGGCAACCGTCCCGCTCCTGCCGCCAAAGCTCAGGAAAGCAACGGCAAGGAACAATAACACACATATAGCATACAACATCTCTCGACAGCATGAAAAAGAAATACCAGAACGGCTTCTTCATTTTTGGACTCATCGTCCTGATCATCATGGTCACCCAGCTTGACTTTGCTCAGGTATGGGCGGGACTGAAACATGCGGGCTACTGGTTTTTCGCCGTCGTAGCGCTGTGGATGTTTCTCTATGTGTTCAACACTTCGGCGTGGTATCTGATCATCAAGGGGGTGTGCAGCCAACCGTCGACCGACGGCAAGCCGGTGAAGCGCATCCCCTTTCTGTGGCTCTACAAGATCACGGTGTCGGGCTTTGCACTCAACTATGCCACGCCGGGCGGACTGATGGGCGGTGAGCCTTATCGTATCATGGAACTGGCACCGAAGATTGGCACAGAGCGCGCCTCGTCGTCGGTGATCCTCTATGCCATGACCCATATCTTCAGTCACTTTTGGTTTTGGTTGCTCTCGGCCATCGTCTTTCTTTTTGTCCATCCCTTCTCCGTATTCTATACGGTGATTATGCTGGCCATCATCTGTTTCTGTATTCTCGGTGTCTGGTTCTTTATGGTAGGATACCAAAAGGGCTTGGCCAACCGAGTGATGAACTTCCTGAGCCATCTGCCCATGATCAAGCGGTGGGCTACTCCGTTTGTCGAGCGACATCGTGAACAGCTCAACACCATCGACCGGCAGATTGCTGCCCTGCACAAGCAGCAGCCGCGCCACTTCATCGGTGCCGTGCTCCTGGAACTCTCGTGCCGCATCTGTTCTGCTTTGGAGATCTTCTTCATTCTGCTGGTTCTCATGCCTCACGTCAACTTCATCTATTGTGTCCTCATTCTGGCTTTCACCTCGCTCTTTGCCAATCTGCTTTTCTTCATCCCTTTGCAGCTGGGCGGCCGCGAGGGTGGTTTCCTTATGTCCACTACCAGCTTGGGCCTCACGGCCAGTGCCGGCATCTTCGTGGCATTGATCGTGCGTGTGCGTGAGTTGATTTGGACAGGAATCGGACTGCTGCTCATCAAGCTGGAGAAGAGTTCGAAAGACAGATGATCCTTGCTTCCTGAGCGATTGACAGGGAAGAGGCATGGCGAAACTTGGCCTTGATAGTCAATCGCTCTCTTGGTCTTTGTCGTCTTCTCTGTGTTTCAGGCGATACATGCAATCGTTGAAGATTATCCAAAGTCCGACGCCTCCGAAAAATATAGTTCCGATGAATCCTATGACATGAAGTGTTGTAGGACTGTATCTATAAGTACCATGCTGGGCGAGCATCAAGGCGATAGACGCGCCTGTCATTCCTATCCAAGAGATATAAAACTTCACCATCTCAGGAATGCGTTTTCTGAAATACACTCCGGTTATCACCGCTCCACCTCCTATTATCATCAAGCATTCCACAGCAATCTTTCTTCCCTCAACAACAGCGTGTGTCAGGTCACAGACAAGAAAGAAAATACCTGCAGCGATCAGTATCACTCCGACTAAATAAAAGGCTATCTTGGCCTTTAAAGTCAGCGGGCTGGAATTTTGAAAGGTGATTTTCTTGTATTTCATGCTCGTTATATCTTTTAGCATTGTTGTTATACCCTCGAAGGGCGGAGTCAATTAGCAAGCGCAAATTTACGAAGTCTTTTTGTAAACGACTTCATCTGGAGTCAGGAAATTGCGTACCTTTGTTCCGAAATCAAATGTTTGTACATAACAATGCAGATATAGTTGATTTTAGGGTGAAAGCGTTCCCTCTTTTCTTTTTTTATGCATTGCTAATCTCTTCTGCCGTTTAAGATCGCTTATGGGGGGGTGCTCGCCCCTTGGCCTCTCGGTGTTTTCAGGTATAGGTTATTTAGGTTATACCTGTCCACCGATTGCACTTCTATGTTGAACTTGCCCTTGTAAGGCAAACGGTCAAAGTTTGATGAGAATGTAAAATGTTACGGATATTGCTTGTGTTCTCCGTAGTTTTTAACACGAAGCATTCTTTATTCTCAACAAGTAGTTGTATCTTTGCACGCAAATAAGAATAACATGAAAAGAAATACTGTCATTGACACGCTTAAACAGCGAGGTGGATTCATAACCACAGGTGAAGTGAAAAGCCGTGGTGAATATGAGCAGCTTCGCCGTGCAATAGAAGATGGAACGCTAATGCGGCTTCGTAATGGTGTCTATGTGGAAATGTCAGCGTTGGCAAACAACATGATAGATGTGGAACGTATAGTTCCGCATGGGGTTCTTTGCTTGTATAGTGCTTTTGCTCATTATGGACTTTCCACACAAGTGCCTTCCGCTACTTGCATAGCCATTGAAGCCAAGCGAAAGGTGCGTTTGCCAGACTATCCTCCTATTGATCTCTATTATTGGAAAAAGGAGAATTTGGAGTTTGGTATAATCAAAAAGAGTATATCTGGTTATGATGTACTCATTACAGATATGGAGCGAACGGTCTGTGATGCTGTTAAGTACCGAAACAAGATAGGGCTTGATGTGTGCGGTGAGGTGATAGACAACTATCTCAAAAAGGAGAACCGCAATATATCTCTACTCCATGAATACGCACAGAAACTAAGAGTGAAAAATATAATGACTACATATTTGGAGACAAGACTATGACAAAGAATATAGGAAAGTCCATTAGAACACGTTTGTTGAACCTCGCCAAAGAGGAGAAGCAAGAGTATATGAAAGTGTTGGTTAGATACTTGCATGAACGCTTGTTGTTCCGTATCTCTGCAAGTCCTTACAAGAGCCACTTTCTTCTGAAAGGCAGTTCGCTATTGTTTGCCTTGGATGGGTTCAAGGCTCGTCCAACCATTGACATTGATCTGTTGGGAGAACGCATTAACAATGACAGAGATAACCTAAAAGAGGTTTTTCAAAAAGTGTGCGCCATTGAATGTGAGGACGATGGAGTTACATTCGATGCAACTTCACTTGAATTGGAGCCAATAGCCGTTGAAAAGAAATACCCAGGCACTTGTGTAAAAGTGGTGGCACACTTAGACACAATAGTGCAACAAGTGTCAGTTGACATAGGCTTCGGTGATGTTGTAACACCTTATCCTCTGTTATTAGACTATCCGTTGTTGTTACCAGATGTTCCTGCCGTGGAACTGTATGCCTATTCATTGGAAACTTTGATAGCAGAGAAGTTTCATGCAATGGTTGACCGTGACGAAAGCAATAGCCGCATGAAAGATTTCTTTGATGTGTATCAGTTGTTCACCAACCATGAGATAGACAAGAAACTTCTTGCGGAAGCCATTGTCGGTACGTTTAAGAACAGGAATACTCCTTACCGAGAGAACCTTGCCCTTTTCACAGACAAGTTTGCAACGGATGCCACACGCAATATTTGGTGGAAAGCATTCTTGAAAAAGATACGTTGGAAAGAGCAGATTGACTTTTCGGTTGTAATGAAGTGCATCAAAGAGAACCTACAGGCATATTGGAACAAAGAAACATTAGGATGATAGCGAAAGGGCACATTTGATTTTGGAGGGTCTGGAAGATGAAGTATATCAGAAATTTCTTCACCACTTCATGCTGGTATATATTGACCATAAGCCATAAATAGAACTGTCAGCCTCGTGATGGCATAATGAAAGCGATTCAGAATCATGGTAGCACTATGAAGTCCAATCATTATCTTGGCTTCTTTAGCCTTTCTCATCGTGTCTCTCATTTGTTGAATAAACTAACAAAAAGCGGGCCTTATTTTGCGATTCTTTTCGACGAAGCCATCTCTCGCCGTGATTTTTTAAATTCTGAGCGATTTTTCGTAACTATCTGCGTATTAGGTGTTTATGTATTTATGCGTTTATTTGCCATTTCAAAAGTGCTTATTTCTGCTTGTCAAAGTGCCTTTCTGACCTTGTCATCTCGGTAGTTTGATGTGGTCATCTCGGTTGTTTCATCGTGTCATCTCAGTGAGATGATCGCATCATCTAACTGAGATGACCATCGGAAATCGGTTTTGGCTTGTTCTCTACTCTTTTTTTTCTAAAAAAATCCCAGTTTTTTCTCCAGAATGAAAGTCTGGGTGGAAGGTCTTTTGTCAAAAGGTTTTCTATTCAAAATAGCGATGCCGGCAAAATCATAGGGTAGGGGAAGCGGAATGCCGGATATTCTTTGTAACTTTGCATCGGGTTATACCTATTTATATATAAGACATGAAGCATATAGAAGTGGTGGCTGCCATTATCTGCCGCGACGGTCTGGTGTTTGCCACACAGCGCGGTTATGGCGAGTGGAAAGACTGGTGGGAGTTTCCCGGCGGCAAGATAGAGAAGGGCGAAAGCCGTGAGGACGCATTGCGGCGCGAGATACGTGAGGAGCTGAACACAGAGATCTCTGTCGACCGGTTCGTCATGACGGTGGAGCAAGACTATCCTGCTTTTCATCTCACGATGCACTGCTTTGTCTGCCATGTCGTCTCCGGGCATCTCGAACTCTTGGAGGCTGAGGATGCGCGCTGGCTGCGGGAAGACCATCTCGGTGGTGTCCACTGGCTGCCCGCTGACCGCCGGGTGGTGGACTATCTGTGTTCCACACACTTGCTGAGCAGGTAAATCATCTTTTTCTGAGGAAAAGTTTGGTGGAACGGAAAAGTTTTAGTAATTTTGCACGCTGTATGGGTATGTTATACCCTAAAACCAATATAAAAATGACTTTAATATAGCTGGATGAAGAAAGACAATCAGAAGAATCAGTACCGCGTCAACGGTCAGATTCATGTACGGGAAGTACGAGTCGTAAGCGACGACGGCTCACAAGTGATGCCTACACGTCAGGCACTTGACTTGGCTCATCAACAAGGGGTAGACCTCGTGGAGATCTCGCCCAACGCACAGCCGCCCGTTTGTCGTCTCATCGACTATAGCACGTACCTCTA
>Ga0256407_10012605_pt1 | contig 11463 bp, 12 predicted proteins | sample RumenRJG_04DNA_FD_193489 | JGI IMG/M metagenome (GOLD analysis project Ga0256407, IMG submission 193489) | Bovine rumen microbial communities from Lethbridge, Alberta, Canada - RJG_04 | ecosystem: Host-associated > Mammals > Digestive system > Stomach > Rumen | place: Canada: Alberta... | reverse complement strand
CAACGAGAAAAAATGAGATTCCTACGGTTATATTATTTAGGAGTGATGTTAACGTGAAGCCATTTCAAGAATATAGTCTTTCACAAATCATAAATACGCAGCAACAAAAAGCTTTCAAGAAAATAGACAAAATGAACAACGATGAAATCATGGCAAATGACCTTGATATATTAGCTGAAAATATTTATCAGGAATTTTATATCGAACCGGTTAAAATATATGATGAAGACATCGAAAAAAGAAGTGTTAAGCAAGGTAAAATTATAAAATATATCGACCCATTTTTCAGAACCTCTGAGGATCAAGCATATATACAAGTGGATGGGATAATAGCTACTTTTCACTTCCCTTATACTGGAGATAGCACATTATTTCACTGCTGTGCTTCCACTTTCTCTTTCGGTCCTTATCCTGAAATATCAGTATCCCCAACTTCCATTGCTTTTGCTTATGAACGTTCTTTAGATGAAATGAGCCTACCAAATGCTCAAAACGAACTAAACAACAGCCTTCAACATGACCTCAAAGATATTAAAGATGGAATATCATATGTAAACAATGATGTTGATGCATTCAATAATTCGCTAAAAAAAATTGCTCTTGATTTACTACAGGAGAAAAAGAATAAAATAGAAGCATATTATTCCATTGCAAAGATGCTTGAAGTGCCCATAAAGAAAAATGAATATGCTAAACAGCACATTCCCCTTGAAAGAAGAATACTACCCACAGCAAAAAAATATGAATCAACTAAGTATTATGATATTACTGATACAGATTACAATGACATACTTTCCACAATTAAGCACACAGGATCAACTTATGAACGTACTCCATCTTCATATAAATCATTACACGAGGAAGACCTAAGAAACACTCTTTTAGCCGCACTCAATGCTACATATAAAGGTGATGCGACAGGCGAAGCATTTCGCAACAATGGAAAAACAGATATATGTATCGAACGCGAAAATAGAGCTGCTTTTGTTGCAGAATGTAAAATGTGGACAGGCCCGAAAGACGTCCATAACGCCATCAATCAATTAGATGGATATTTAACTTGGCGCGACTGCAAAACAGCCCTTATATATTTTGTCCGCAATAAAGACTTTATAAGTACGCTTAAAGCCATGGAGTCATCTTTACGTTCATTTGATGAAATGAAAAGTGTTACTATTAAAGATAAGAATGAATTCGATTGTCTATTCCCATCTAAATCAAATATCGGCCAGCAGATACATTTGCGAGTCATTCTCTTCAATCTTTACTGTAAATAGATATGATAGCCTAACTCTATATTTTTGCGAACATATATTCTCATCATTTTATGTTATGATATTGTATTCGGGCATAAATGAGGACTTTTTGCTGTTACTTTCAGGTTGTTAATGAGCTGTTGATTAAACAATCACATATTTTCACGAATAACGTGATTAAAATCACACAGTTTTTATAAATTGTGTGATTTTATTCCTCTTCATTATTATCTGATTAAAGGTCTTCTGTAAAGAAGGTTAGTCGTTGATTAGTCATTGTTCTATAAAATATAAATCGATTGGCATTCATACATATATAAAAATCGACTAATGGATCATTTAGAGACAACAGGCGAAGTGCACATATAAACCCGCATCATCAAACCGATCATAAAGAATAATACTGTTTTCAACCGGAAAAGAGGTGATCAGAAAGATGAAACATCACAATCAATTTCCGATCGTTGCGATCATACTTTTATTGTTCAGCTTCATTATGGCCGGCTGCGAATCTGATTTGCATGAGTCATACTTTCAAAGGGAACTGGCAGCAGGGCATACTATTGACCGATCCGACGACTATTCCCTGGACGAATATAATTCTGTAATCTTTGCGGATGAGCCATCAGCAGTGGACGAACTGAACTGGATAAAAATATCCAGGCAAGGAGATTTGCCGACAATTCTACCCGAAGAAACCAAAAATATCTGCCGGGATCAGATGCTGGCATATTGCCACGCATGGATGAAGTATGGATATACATACAGCAAAGAGAGTGATTTCTACCAGCACCCACAACTGTTTACAAATGAATTATCATACTCTTTCATTCTTTCCAACCTGCCGCAGAAACTACTTGACGATGCCAAACAGTGGAATGTGATTTCAGATATTCGCTCCATATTTTTCTATGACAAATACATCAAAACTTATATCACTGAAAGCGGTGATGAAATAATACGCATAAAATCCGACGTTGTTACCAGAATGTCTGGCGATGAAGAATTCTTTGCCGAGAATCAGCATATTAACAAAGGTGATGTGTCCCATGCATTATATTTCTATTTCCTCAACACCGATTTAATGCCAATATACGGCATTTATGAATCAACCAGGAACGGTAATTGTACCTGCTGGTATACAGCACAGGGAATAGAGAAAGATTCAAGCAAACTGCCTGGAGATGAATTCAGCGTACTGACTAACGGTTTATATCAATACAAAAAAAGCAATGTATCATTGCCAACAGCTGACAAGAACGCTGTTCATCACCAAGTCAGAGATTTCATAACTGCCTTTTTCAACAGAAAGCAAAATGAAGCAGATATTTCATTTCACGAGAGTATCGAGGCTGACATTATAGAAGCGCATAAAAACTTGATCAGTGCCATTCAAAGCGGAGATATAGTATTAGACGAAAACTATATATCATACAGCATGGAAATGGCATATCCTGATATTCGCTTATACGAACGAGACAACAAAGCGTATCATGTTGTGAAAGAATCGGTAATGCTGTTCGCTCCATATGGGGTATCTGCAAAATACGGACTGGACAATATTGAAACAGGTTTATGGAAGTATTCCATATACTGCGTGTTTGAAGCGGATGATCGTGATTTTCGCATCATTCGTGTTGAGATACAGCCGGAATCCGGGCCATATGAAAGTGCAGGTGATTTGGATGAGGGTTAACTAAGCTTGAACCAGGAAAGCTGCGAGCAGAATAATGAAAGGAGTATCGAAATGAAACATCGGAGATTTATGACATGCCTGATACTTATTGTTCTTATTCTCATTACAACTGTTGCCTATGCAGCATACGACCGAACCTACAACGCAAATTCTTACCATATTTATTCAACGCTGCGCACCAAGAAGACTTCAGCAGCATATATGACCAACGATAATGATATTTGCAGACGAACAAGCGACAATACAGAGGCCACCTTCTACACAAACGCCTGGTCAGAAGCAAACAACAGGGCAACGGAAACCGTCTGGGGTACACATGCAGAAACTGTTACAGCCAATTTCCTGTCCGGATATGGTGCTATTGACGCAAAATACAAACTTGAGATGGGAAACCCCAATAATTATCAAGTCCGTATGGTTGGCGACTGGACACCTAACTAACATATAAATAATGGGGTGCCAGGAATTCCACGAATCCCGGCACCCTTTACAATGAGGTTATAAGCCATGATCGGACTGATTCAGGTCCATTTTGCAGAGGCCACAAAGAAGCAATGGTTCTTTGTGGCTTTGATACTCTTTTTAAACGCACTCCTTTCAACCACACAACTGTCATGGGATTTCTACATGGAGCGGTATTCATACTGGAATATCGTTCTCAATGTGACAAACAACCCAATCGATATTGTTTATATATTTACATTTGTTTCAACATTGATCATTGCCAATACGGCAACAGGTAACTCATGGAACCAACTTGTTTGTGTGCGAAGCTGTTCCAGAAGGAAGTATTTTGTTTCAATACTTGTTGCACATGGAATAAAAACCATGCTTTTTGTTATGTTGATTCCCCTGACTTGTTATCTGTTATCTTTTATTTATCCTGTATCTTTTCAGGATGACTGGGGCTTAATTACCGCTGCCGGTTCAGTTCCTTCGCATAAACCATTGGATTTAGTCATTCTTTCTTTCTCATTGCTTTTTTTTCGTTTCTTTAGTTTAGGCCTCGCCGCAAAGATTACGACAATTATAACCAGACGGCGTATGGCCGGAATAATTATTTTTTTACTTCTTTCGTTCGGATCTGATACAAACTGTACTTTATCCAACTTGCAGCCCGGCAAATGGTCAATGCTAAATAACACGCTTGTTTCAGTCAACCATCATGGCAGCTGGAACAGTATCAACTCACAATTCGCATTTATTTACTGGCTGATCATCATTTTTGCACTGCTTGGTATTGGCTATGCCGTGATCAGAAAAACCGACCTTTCCGGGAAGGGAGTATAAAACGTAATGTTAAGGCAGATAACGAATACATTCCATCGAACATACGACCGGCAGGGTCAGTTTATCTATATCTGTTTTGTATTAGCTTGCGCGGTATTCAGTACCATCTATGCTGTTATGCAGCGCATCATGAACAGTAATTATGTACTGCTTGTCTTATGTGGAGGGTTTACGAAAAAAAACGATTTCGCAATACTGTTCTCCATATGGATCATTCCATCCTTGGCTGCCGCATTTTTAAACGGAACGACGGTTTCCCGGGAACGTATCGTATACAGATATATCGCGTCTCGTTACGGCAATAGCCACACCTGGCTGCTTCACGAAATCATAAACCTGTTCCTCTGCAGCATACAAAACTCATTATTGCTTATCCTCTTAGGAATGCTTTCCTGTTCAATCAATGGAAAACTATCCTATTGCGCACTCAACCCTTCTTTACTGAACCACGAAATAGCTTCATTCCAATATTGGACTACAGATAAATACATCATAATCGAACTGGTTGTAATGACCATACTACGATTTACGCGCATCGGGCTAATTACGTTTTTTTCCGGCATGCTTCCCATACACCCCGCTCAGGTTGGCATAACAATCGTGCTTCTCATTGAGTTCCTCTCATTTATCCATATCAACGGCCGAACTGTCCTTTTTACTTATTTTTCCGCTTCTTTAGCCGGTATTCCATTGACAGTCGCCTTTGCGTATGATTTGGCAGGATTATTCTGGATTATCGGTATCGGTTCCCTTTTATTTTCCAACGCCATACAAAACAACCAGATATAATGGAGGGCATATGGACGCAATTACTGTTATCAATGTTACAAAGATCCTGAAAGGCAAACGTGTATTGGACAACATTTCCCTGCGCATCCCCGAGCACTCCATTACCGGCATTATCGGTCGTAACGGCTCTGGTAAAAGCATGTTGTTCAAAGCGATTTCCGGACTCATGCCCGTAAATAAAGGAAGCATCTTTGTTATGGGCAAACCCATTGGACGAAACGGCGCATTCCCGGCTGATATTGGAATTCTCATTGAGCATCCCGGATTTATGCCCCAGTACAGCGCTTACAGAAACCTTCAAATGCTTGCAGAAATAAAAGGACGGATCAACGAAAACGATATCATTTCAATCATGACTGAATTCGGACTGGATCCGAAGGACCGGAGGCCGGCAAAAAAGTATTCTCTGGGCATGAAGCAAAAGATCGGGATCATCCAGGCCATCATGGAGCACCCTCGTATTGTTCTCCTTGATGAACCAACAAACAACCTTGATCAGGAAAGCATTATCATACTTCGTACAATGCTTATGCGTTTACGCGAACAAGGTTCCACCATCCTGCTTTGCAGTCATAACATGGAGGACATATCCTCCATCTGCGACAAATCCTACATAATGGATGAAGGTCAAATCGTCGATTCGGAGGCTGTTCATGATTAAGCAGATCAAGCGCGGCATCACACATGTGTTCAAATCGACTCTATTTTGGATTTGCGTATTGATTGCCACAGTATTATCCATCTATGACTTATATAGTAATGAACAACTTTACAGCATGGAATCAGCAAGGATTGGAACACTTACCGCCTTTATCCACGCGACAGCACTCTCACCGAGCGGTACCTTTCAGATGTGCGCCCCCATTCTTTGTACCATTCCCTGCGCGCTGTCTTTCCTGGATGATATCAAAACCTCCCAGATTAACAACCTGTTGTGCCGGATGAAATGCAGTGATTACTATATATCAAAAGCAATCAGCACCGGATTATCCGGCGGACTGTTTTTTATATGCACATATGTTTTGGTTTTTCTTTGCTGCCTGATCATAAGTCCGGTTTCTTCTGTCCGAATCTTATTATCTCCCATTATACCGTTTACACATATATACCAAACATCATTGCTTGGATTCATAGGCGTATATACCGTACACAGTTTCATTTTCGGGTACACATTTACTCTGTTTGCCATGGGAATATCATCCATCGTTCAAAATAAGTACATCGGGTTAGCAGTCCCGTTTGTGCTATACCACACTGCAATGCTGCTTGCCTGGATACTGCCAAAATCATCTGTCTATGATATTGTAAAGTATATTCCATACGAATCGTTCAATATACAAATTCCATATTTACACACAGTAATCTACAGGCATAGTTCCATACTGATACTTGGTCTTGTATTTTACGCGATAGGCATCTATCGGCAACGAGTACTGTGCGAATCAAGCATCTGACAAATCATAGCAGCCTTTCGCACACATCTTCCATCAGTAAATGATCACATAGTCTGCACTATTTTTATAAATTATAATTGAATGGCATTCACTACAACTTTCCTTTAGCGGAATGTTGTGTGATAACTCCATTCTACCAGAATCTGTAAACCGCGTCTCTCCCACTTATAAGAATTTGCACAACTTATTGTATCTTGTTTCACCATATAATCCGACATTTCATACATTACAGAAAGAACGCCAACTTCCTGATGCCTGTCAAAAAAAGACTGCCTTCGTTTTGAAGGCAGTCAGTAAAAAGGAGGAGGAATGTCCTTATGAATCAATTAATTTGTATACCAGTGCGGCAACCATACCGCCTACCATAGGCGCCACCAGGAACACCCAGATATCGCTCATATGGCCGGCAATCAGTGCAGGACCGAATGACCTGGCAGGATTGACAGATGTTCCGGTAAATGAGATGCCCAGCAGGTGAACCAAGACCAATGCACCTCCGATTACCAAGCCGGCTGTATTGCTGTTGGATTCTTTGGAAGTTGCCCCGATAACAGCAATGACAAAAACAAACGTGAGAATCACTTCAATGACAAAGCTTATCGTCACATTTCCGTTATACAAGGCATTGCATCCGAGCTTTGACGGATCGCCGACAATCGCGTTCAGCGCCGCGGCCCCGGCAATAGCTCCTGCAAACTGCGCTGCAACATAGCAGAAAAAATCCGCAAAGGACATCTTTTTACGGAGCAGCATAGCAAAGGATACCGCCGGATTAATATGGCATCCGGATACATTACCAATAGAATACGCCATTGCAACAATGACCAAGCCGAAGGATAAAGCTGTGATCAGGTAGCCCGATCCTTCGCTGGCCGGCGCGCAGGTCTGTCCTGCAACCCCGCAGGCAAAGAAAACCAGAACAAAGGTGCCGATCAATTCTGCAAAGCTCTTTTTCAAACGATCCATGTACACCATCGCCTTCTTTCGTGATATCAGATTTTATATATCATAGCACCCGGGTTCTAACGTACAACTAACGTTTTTTGAATGCCTGTTCACCAATGCATCACTTTTGTTTTACCTGTTTCACGTCTTTCAATTAATAAACAATACAACTGAATCAGGAAGCGCTACGAACAACATCAGAAACATGCACAACCAGGGGCTGGTTGATCATTCCTGTCCTGTACCGGATTCCTGTTCCGGGTCCGGAACACCTTCTTCTCTGATATCATATCTTTCCCTGCAAATCCGCTTCATAACAAGGGACGGTGTAAAAGCAACGCTATATTGACCTTCAACCGTGTATCGCTGCATGGTATGCGGGTTAAATCCTTCATAAGACGCCCGCCTACGGACATTAAAACTTCCCAGGCCGCCGATTTTAACTGTTTCATGATTCGCAAGGGCGTCGGTGATCACTTCCAGCAACCCGTCAATCAATACTGACGCGCTGTTATATGTATACCCCCTGTAAGTCAATAAATCGATCAGTTTGTCTTTATTCATAGGAATTATCCTTTCCTCCTCCGGAATGTATTATGCAGGTACCGGATCCACGCCGGTCTGAACGTCCGTATCTTCTTGTTTATACTCCGGCAGAGCTCACCCTCAACTAACAGGTAAAAGCACCTTCTCCCCCGCCGGAGCGGACGTTATATCCCCTTTAGTTCCTCATCCAGCCAGGTGTCCGATGGCGAAAGAGGCACAGAGAAAATCTTCCCCTCATCCGGCAAATACTTGCTCTGATGGAATTTGAACAGCATTTTGTTTTCTTCTGCCAGCCCCAAAATTTCTATTTTCCCCCGCGGATGGCTCATGGCAAAGCGGAAGCCTTTCCCGAAGCCATTCTGCAGGGCCTTTGCCCCGGCAACAATCTCCACGCCTTCCATCAGCGGAACCTGGAAATGACCCTTGACGCCGCGAACCGGGCGGCACTGGAATACATAATATGGCGTTACGCCGATCCTGGTCAGCTTATGCAGCAGCTCCCCAAGTATTTCGCTGCTGTCGTTGACACCCCTGAGAAGGACAGTCTGGTTACGCACCTGAACGCCATTACGCAGCAGGCAGCGCACCGCGTCTGTTTGCGCGGACGCGACTTCCCGTGGATGGTTAAACTGTGTAACCATGTACACCGTTTTCTTCCTGGCATATTCACCAAGCATGTCCAGAAGCTCATTATCCTCAAGGATCCTCTGCGGAAGCACCACCGGCACCCGCGAACCGATACGAATGAAATCCAGCGAATCCAGCGCGGTAAATTCAGACAGATATCGCCGGAGAATATGTGCAGGCAGCATCAGAGCATCCCCGCCCGAAAGCAGCACATTGTTGATTTCCGGATGACTGCGGGCATACTGCACCGCATCATCAACCTGACGGTTCAGTTCCATTTCCGACAGCCCGACCATCCTTTTCCGGAAACAGTGGCGGCAATACATAGCACAAACATTTGTTGTCAGAATAAGTGCAGTCTGCCTGTATTTATGCTGCACTCCCGTCTGGGCCGTGTTTTCCTGTTCTCCGCTGGTATCGAAATTTCCGGATCCATCCAGCTCATCAACGGAGGGGATACACATCCTGGCTATCGGGTCACAGGGATCATCCCTGTTTATCAGGGAATAGTAAGAAAACGGAATTTTCATCGGAAAGCGTTTAATCACACGCTCAATGCCGGATAATTGTTCCTCTGTCATCCTTGAACCACGCAAATCTTCAGCGGCAGTGAGCATTACATCTTCTTTTCTCAATTCGTTCATCCTGTGAACCTCCTTCCGTGATTCGTCATACTATATTTTTACAGTGTGCAAACTAACGGGAAACGAACAAAAAGCGGCATCTTCTGACAGATGCCGCTTTTCCTCATTCGCGTGCAGAACCCGTCGGCAGGAATTGTACATCCCAGCTCCGTGGCAGCCAGAGAAACGCCGGGCCGTTCCGACTTTCAATCCTCCGAAAGCAATATCTGGCCTGTTTCCTCATAGATGTCAATGACGTGTAGCAGTTTGGCAAGATCATTTTCGGAACATATCTTCTCCATCCACAATCCATGCAGACTGCAATAGGCATACGCAGCCTTCGGCCTTTCATTTCTCAGATAAAATACTGCGCGCGGTTCATCCCCCGGTTCCAGTGTGACGCTCTGGCCTGTCTTGTCCGTCTCCAGGTAGATCCAGCTGATATAATGTCCCGGATACATCTGATGATCTGTGTGGCCGACCCGCACCTCAAGAATATTTCCCCGGATAGTTATCACAGGCACATGTCTCTCGGGATCGGATTCTTTGGTGTTTGGTATCAGTTCATTATTCACTTTCCCGCAGGTATGAAAAGAAACGCTTGAATCGCAATGACGGCAAGCATAAATTCTGGTATCCATTGCGCAGCTTTTCTCAGCAGTCTTGTATCTGTTCATCATTCATTGCTTTTGCGCCTTGGTTGACCCTACGTTTCAGCGAAGCTCCTGCTTTGAAGGAAACATACTTAAAAGAATCGATTGTAGTCAGTTCACGTGTTTTGGGATTAATCCAGTTATGGGCCTCCCGCCTGATCACATCAAACGTTCCAAATCCATGCAGTTTCAAGGATTCTTCCCTGACAAGCGTTTCTTTGATAGTATCCAACAGGGTGTTGATAAATATGACTGATTCGTACATTGAGAAACCGCGGACAGATAGGTAATACTTCAGCATATCCTTGTTCATATTGTCGTGTTCTGCCTTTCAGCATATTTTTATTTGTTGACCATCCTCTTCAATGGTTTCCCCGGTGCGAACGAAACCCTTCTGTGGGTTTGAACCCGGAGAGGTTCTCCGGTACGCAAATGGCGTATCGTATAAGGGCTGTGTTCATAAACGCGGAAAATTCCGAAGCCTTTCAAAATCACAGGTTCGCCCGCTTCCAGCGCTTCACTGATTGCTTCCAGGATGGAATGAACAGCCGAGGCTGCTTCTGTTGTTGTAAAGCCTTTTTCGGTTAAGCTACTGATCATTTCGCCTATATACATTTCATTTTTCCTTTCATTCATCCATATTTATATTGTTTTCATCATCATCCGTTTTCCTGTGGTCCCTTTTCCATATCCAGGCAAACAGCAGGATGAGAAGAACGCCCGAAATACAGGAGATTGCAATAATGGTCTCAAATGCGGTATCGTCGCCAGTTTTGGGCACCTTGTAATTCACAATGTTTCCGCCGTTATAGCATCGATCCGTCGCATCCGGATGAGTATCCGGGTTGATGTACTTCACCTGGTACCCATCAATCGGCTTTTCAATGACATAATAATCTCCACCCCGGCTGAGCCAGCATTCATACATCCATGTGGAATCATTGATCTTTTTCCTGTGGAATTTATGCCTATAAGGTGTTCCGTCCGGCAGGTAGAATGTGAAATCAATCTCCCCTTCATTCCCGCCGATCCACTCTTTCGTGAAATAGAAATGGAATGTATTTTTAGGAGGCGCCGTGGTTTCCGGAGTAGGTTCAGGGGTAGGCTCCGGGCTGGGTTCAGGAGTCGGTTCCGGAGTCGGAGTCGGGGTAACCAGACGATTGATAAAATCATAGCCATTCTGCTCCGGTATCCCGTACCCGTTCACCTGCCGTTCAGAAACAATATATTCATATTCATATCCTTCTGCGTCATATTTAGGCAGCTCTTTGAATGTATATCTGTCTCCTTCCCAGGATGGAATTGCTTCAACGTCTTCCGGGAGTGCGTCTGATTTACCTGTTGTCCGCTGCAGCGTCAGCTCAATTTCCGCAGCATTGTCATGACTCAGGCCGTTGTCTTCCCAGGTTTTCGTTCCTGTCACTTCAACGGTCTCCAGATTTGTGTTTGTTATGACGAAACCTTCTGCAGCTGTCCCGGAGACTTCGGATTCATAAGCATCCACTTCCGCCTCTTTGATCGTATAGGCTATTTCATTCCCCGATTGGCTGTCATATTTGCGAAGTTTTTCAAAGGTATACTTCC
>Ga0256407_10012601_pt1 | contig 11465 bp, 11 predicted proteins | sample RumenRJG_04DNA_FD_193489 | JGI IMG/M metagenome (GOLD analysis project Ga0256407, IMG submission 193489) | Bovine rumen microbial communities from Lethbridge, Alberta, Canada - RJG_04 | ecosystem: Host-associated > Mammals > Digestive system > Stomach > Rumen | place: Canada: Alberta... | reverse complement strand
AACTCTTAGAAGAAATTTTATCAAAAGGGGGACTCTTCGGAAAAGAAACCGGAATGAAATTTGTAAAATACGGCTGCTCAGTTCAGTATAAACAAGACAAAGATTTGTATGAAATCAGCCTTGAAGATGCAATAAATACTCTTAAAAAATATGAAAATGACTCTTCTGAAATGGCTCCGTACAAGAAATATATGGACAGAACCCATAAATTCAGAACCGAAAGAAAAGAAGTTGTGATAGATAAACACTCATTTAATATTTATCCATTGTTATACGGAAGGATTTAATGGCGGAAAGTGTTTACGTACATATCCCTTTTTGCAGGCAAAAGTGTAATTATTGTTCTTTTATCTCTTTTACAAATAAAGAATATATTGAAAATTACATAAATGCTCTTTTGCCGGAAATTTCCGAAAGATATCAATGCGAAAAAATAAAAACCTTGTATTTTGGCGGAGGAACACCGTCTCTTTTAAGTCCCGATTATTTTGAAAAAATATTATCTAAATTTATTTTTTGCGAAAATCCCGAAATAACAATTGAAGTAAATCCCGAATATTTAACCTTAGAATATTTGAAAAACGTTTTTGAAACAGGAATAAACAGGGTAAGTATCGGGGTTCAATCCTTTAATCAAAAAATTTTGGAAATAATCGGCAGAAAACATTCGGTTTCTGATATTTTCAAAGCGGTCGAATTTGCAAAATCGGCAGGTTTTAAAAATATAAGTATTGATTTGATTTACGGGCTTCCCGAACAAACACTTGAAGATTTTGAAAAATCAATAAATGAGGCGGTTTCTCTTGAAGTAAATCATATTTCTTCTTACGGATTAAAAATTGATGAGGGTTCTTATTTTTACAAAAATAAACCAAAAAGTCTTCCCGATAGTGATATGCAGGCGGATATGTATTTAAAAATGATTGAAAATTTGGGAAATAACGGTTTTAAACATTATGAAATAAGTAATTTTGCAAAAGAAGGTTTTGAATCAAAGCACAATTTGAATTATTGGAATGCCAAAGAATATTACGGTTTTGGCTGTGCAGCCTGCGGATACGAAAATAAAATCAGATATTCTCACGAAAATTTACTTGAAAACTATATAAATAATCCGGTGTTTCTTATTAAAGAACCTCCTTTAACCGAACAAGAAATGTTAGAAGAGTATATTTTTCTCGGTTTGAGGAAAAAAGAGGGAATAAATATTTCTTATATCAAAAATCGTTTTAATACCGATTTTTACTCTAAATACGAAAATATTTTAAATAAATATTCTAAATATTTTGAAAAGAATGACGACTTTTTGAATTTTACGGATGAAGGTTTTTTAATCAGCAATATTATATTGTCTGAATTTATAGAAGCGTGATATCATGCAAGCATGATAGATACTCATGCTCACATAGATTTTGAAGGTTACGAAGGCAGATTTAATTCTTTAATAAAAGAAATTTTATCTGCAGGAGTTGAAAAAGTTATGATTCCGGGGGTTGTACCACAAGACTTTCCGAGAATTATTAAACTTATTGAAAAATACGATTGCCTTTATGCCGCAGCGGGAATTCACCCGTCAGAATTAAAACGTGTTGAAGACGGTTGGGAAGAAAAGGTCGAAGAATTTGCTTCTCACCCGAAAGTCGTTGCAATAGGCGAAATAGGGCTTGATTATTATTGGGACAAAGATGAAGAAAACCATAATCTTCAAAAGGAAGTTTTAAAAAAACAGGTAAAAATGGCACTTGATAGGAATTTGCCGATTTCCATACACGACAGAGAGGCTCATGGTGATACTTTTGATATCCTTTCAGAAATGATACACGGGGAAATTCCTGTTATTATGCATTGTTTTTCAGGCTCTCCCGAATTTGCCGAAAGATGTATAAAAGAGGGCTGGTATTTGGCTTTTGGCGGAGTTTTGACATTCAAAAATGCGAAGAAAACAAGAGAAGTCGTAAAACGCATTCCAATGGACAGAATTCTTCTAGAAACCGATTCTCCTTATCTTACACCTGTTCCGCACAGAGGAGAAGAAAATTCGCCTGCTTATGTCAGATTTGTTGCGGAAGAAATTGCCCGCTTGAAAGAAATTTCTTTTGAAGAAGTTGATAAAATTACGACGGAAAATGCTATAAAAGTTTTGAAATTCGGTGAAAAATGAAGGAAAGATTAGACAAAGTATTATTTGACCTCGGCTACTTTGAAACAAAAAGTAAGGCTCAAGCCGCAATAATGGCAGGGAATGTCAAAATTAACGGACAAAGAATAACAAAATCGGGATATCAGTTTGAATACGATGACAGCACCGAAATTGAAGTGTCTTCAATGCCTTACGTTTCAAGAGGCGGATACAAACTTGCAAAAGCATTCGAAGTGTTTGATATTTCCGTTAAAGACAGAATTTGCCTTGATGCAGGTGCTTCAACAGGCGGTTTTACCGATTGTATGCTCCAAAACGGTGCAAAAAAAGTTTATTCCGTAGACGTCGGATACGGTCAAATTGCTTGGAAACTCAGAACCGATTCAAGAGTAAAAGTCATTGAAAGAATTAATATCAAAAAATGTTTTGATTACGATATTTATTCTCCCGAAGACGAACGCCCCGATTTTTGTGCGGCTGATTTGTCTTTTATCTCTTTAAGAAAGGTTTTAGATAATATTTTAACACTCTTAAAACCTGAAAATCTTGATATAGTAACACTTATTAAGCCTCAATTTGAAGCAGGAAAAGATGAAGTAGGTAAAAACGGTGTCGTAAAAGATAAAGAAATTCATATAAAAGTTATAAAAGAAGTTATTGAATATGCGGAATCAATAGGCTTATTTGCCGTTAACTTTACGGTTTCTCCGATAAAAGGCCCTGCGGGAAATATTGAATATCTTGTTCATTTTTCTAATGATAAAAACAAAAAACAGGATTTTGATATAGAAACTACGGTTCATACCAATTATTTTGAATAATAAGCCTTTTATATGATGGTTTATTTCCCGAATGATTATAATATATACATAAATTGCAATACCGAAAATATTTTTTGGTGGCAGTAGATTTCAATGAAAGTGTATAAGTGTGAAAGCGGAAATTTTTATTTTATCTTTAATAATGTTGGTTTTTGCCCCAACTGCTGCTTTTGCACAAAATTATAACGAGTATTTCTTTGATTTAAAAATGAAGGGCTATTCTATCGACAACGACGGGCTTTCAGAAGCAATAATCAAAAAAAATCAGGAAGCAATTGAATTATTCAGAAAAGCAGGAATAGATTTTACCCAAACTGACAAAGAAGGTTATACCCCGCTTGAAAGAGCAAAAATGACAAAAGATACCGAAACTTTGGCTTTTGTAAGTAATGTTATTAAACACTCGGACAGGTCAAAAATTCTGCTTTCGGTAAATCTTAAAAAACAAAATATGAAAAATACAACATCGGGTGATTTGTTTTCCTTTACGCAAGCAAATGACGTTGAAAACGTAAAGAAATATGCACATAAAGACAAAAATTTAAACGAAATGTCCGAAGAAGGACTTACACCCTTGCATTATGCAGTATTTAACGATAATAAGGAAATTATCCAAATTCTTATCGATGCAGGTGCAGATGTTAATAAAAAGACATCTGACGGCTTGACTCCTTTAGATATTGCCGTTTTAAACCTTCAAAAAGATGCGGCAAAAATAATATTGAATTCAAAAGGCGGAATGAGTGCTTCTTTGGCGGAAGAACTTGAAGAATTCGGCTGCCAGTCTTTTTATGACAAAGACCACGATGTATATGATGCGCCTTATGAAGATATTTTTAATGCTATGACTCTTGCAAAAGAAAAAATGGAAGAAGAAAATAAATAAAAATTTTTATTTTGACAAATTTGATGTATATTAGTATAAAAACAGGAATACCCAAATAAAAAATGATAACCGTAGTAAAAAACGTACTGGAAAAATATATAAAATTATCACCCGAAACCACATTGGTTGTCGGATTTTCAGGTGGTTGGGATTCCATGTGTCTTCTTCATATAATTAAAAAATTATCCGACGAATACGGATTTAATGTTATTGCCGCACACCTCAATCATGCTTGGAGAGGGGAAGAATCTGACGATGAAGAAGCAAATGCTCAAAGATTTTGTGCGGAATTTGACATAAAATTCAGAGCCGAAAGACTTGATGATGACGTCAAACAAACAGAAGCGGTTGCTCACGATTTAAGGTACGATTTCTTCAAAAGAACTGTTGAATACAATCACGCAGATGCACTTTTAACTGCTCACACCAAAACAGATAATGCGGAAACAATTTTGTACAGAGTTGCAAAAGGGACAGGTCTAAACGGGCTTGAAGGTATAAGAGAATTCAGAAAGATGGGCGATATGAATATTATTCGTCCTCTTTTAAATGTTTCAAGAAGTGAAATTGAAGCCTATTGCATGGATAACGAACTTTATCCCAACAATGATTCAAGCAATTTGAATACAAGGTACGCAAGAAACAACATAAGGCACAATATTATGCCGAGACTTCGCGAAATCAATCCGAATGTTGAAAATTCGCTTATCAATCTTGCAGAAATTGCGACAGGAAATAACAAAATAATTGACGAATTAATGAGTAACCTTGAAACACAAATAACTCTCGGAGAAAAATGGCTTACTCAAAACTTTTTAAGGCTAAATTCTCATATCAGAAGACATTTTGTCTATAATCTTCTCGTAAAAAACAATCTTGAACCGAGTTTTCAAAAGGTTCAGGAAGTAATGAATTTTATTGCGGAAAATGTTGTTTCAAAATCAGGAAAAACACTTTCTTTAACTTCAAATTTAAGTCTTTTTACCTCTCACAGATATACTTATATATTGAATGAAGAAACTTTTGAAAAATCAACTAAGGAAGTTGAAGTTAACGGTGCAGGCGAGTATAAATTCGATGATGACAGTTCTTTGATTATTGAAAATTACGATAAGCCTATTTCGTTTTTCCCGAAAAAATCAGCAAAATTTATTTTTGCAAACTTGTCAAACGTTCAAATGCCTTTGACTTTGCGTACAAGAAGAAACGGAGATATAATACAGCCTCTCGGTATGCAGGGAAGAATGAAATTGAAAAAATATTTTATAAACAAAAGTATTCCGAGTTTTCAACGGGATAAAATATTGTTGTTATGCTCGGGACAAGAAGTTTTATGGGCTGCAGGAGTCGGAATGAGCGAAAAACTCAGAGTGACAAACAACCCTACACACAGATTAGAAGTTAATATGGAGATATAGTTATGGTAAACATTGATTTTCTTGATATTCCTGATAAGGATATAAGAGATTTACAAGTTCTTTTCTCGGCGGATGATATAGAAAAAAGAACCCAAGAACTTGCGGAAATGATTGACGAAGAATTCCCTCAAGACGAACCTTTATATGTAATAAGCGTTTTGAAAGGTTCGATATTATTCTGCTGCGATTTGATTAAAAAAATGAATACACCTATTCAACTTGAATTTATTAAAGTTTCAAGTTACGGAAACGAATTCAAATCAACAGGAAACGTAACAGTCATAGACTCAAAAATTCCTAACTTGAATGACCAAAATGTTTTAATAGTAGATGATATTTGCGATACAGGTTATACCGCAAAAAAATTGTTAGACACCTTCAATACAGATTACCATCTTAAAAAAATTAAGTTTGTAACCCTTATAAACAAAAAATGCAACAGAGTTGTTGATGTAGAACCCGATTTTTACGGTTTTGAAATTGATGATAAGTTTGTTGTTGGCTACGGTCTTGACTATATAGGATTTTACAGAAATCTTCCTTATGTAGGTTGGTTCCCAAACTAGTAAATATAAATTAAATAAATAAATAAAAAATACTCCTGCATATAGCGGGAGTATTTTTTACTGAATACAGTTATTATTACGGTTTTAATCTGTCCATCAATCTTGGGAACGGAATAGTTTCTCTTACATGAGAAAGTCCGCAAAGCCAAGAAACAGTTCTTTCAATCCCTAAACCGAAACCTGCGTGAGGAACGGAACCGTATTTTCTGATATCAAGGTACCAATCAAAAGTTTCCGGGTTAAGCCCTTGTTCGTGAATTTTTGCAAGAAGTTTGTCAATATTTTCTTCACGCTGACCGCCGCCTATAATTTCTCCGTATCCTTCGGGAGCAATCATATCAACACAAGCCGCTTTGTCGTTTTCTGCCTGTTTAAAATAGAATGCCTTAACGCTCATAGGATAATGGTGAATCATAACGGGTTTATCAAATTCCTCGGATATCAAGGTTTCTTCGTCACCGCCGAAATCTTCTCCGTATGGTGTGTCATTTCCTTTTTTGTGAAGAATTTCAATTGCTTCATCATAAGATATTCTCGGGAACGGTCTTTTGATTTTTTCTAATTTTGATATATCTCTTTCGAGTGTTTCAAGTTCGGGTCTGCAATGTTCTACAACCTGCTGAACAATATATTCAACAAATTCTTCCGCTAAGTCCATATCTTCCCATATATCCATGAAAGCAACTTCGGGTTCAACCATCCAGAATTCGGTCAAGTGTCTGCGGGTTTTTGATTTTTCCGCTCTGAAAGTAGGCCCGAAACAATAAGCCTTTCCGACTGCTGCACAAGCGGCTTCCATATATAATTGACCGCTTTGAGATAAATATGCTTTTTGGTCAAAATAATCTGTTTCAAAAAGCGTTGTTGAACCTTCACAAGCATTAGGAGTGAAAATAGGTGCATCAACAAGTGTAAAACCGTGATTATCAAAGAAATCTCTTATAGACTTAATAATTCTGTGTCTTACTCTTAAAATTGCTTTTTGTTTGAGAGAACGAAGCCACAAATGTCTGTGTTCCATCAAGAAATGAGGGCCGTGTTCTTTTGGTGTAATAGGATAATCTACTGATTCGCAAATTATTCTTACGTCTTTTGCATCAATTTCATAACCGATTTTAGAACGGTCATGCTTTTTGACTGTGCCAACAACTTCTACGGAAGATTCTTGTGTGATTTTGTCCGCCAAATCAAAAACTTCTTCAGAAACATTTCCTTTAAATACAACTGCCTGAATTTCTCCTGTACCGTCTCTTAATTGTAAAAAGTGTAACTTTCCGCTTGAACGTTTGTTATACAACCAAGCTTGAAGTGTAATTTCTTGATTTTCATAATTTTTGATATCTTCAATAAAGATTTTTTTCATATTTATACCTCAACTCCTAGGTTTATATTATCACAGTAAATTTATTAAATAAATCATTTAATAATTAATGAAATATTAAGAATATTAAGATTGCCTGTTTTTGCTTAATTGTTAAAAATTTTTTACAAATCGGTTCCCCATTAGCGTAAGAACAGAAAACAGGAATTTTTCTGCCGGAAAAATGTTAAGATTGTAAAGAAAATGATTTGTTTTTGAATTTAAAGTTAACAAAAATTTTTTATATACATGAGAGTTGTGATTAAGGAGTATTAATGAAAACATTAGGCTTCGGCATTAAGAGTTTGTTAAGAGATCCTGCGTGGGCAGCAAAACATGTCGGAAATTATCAAAGAAACAATCCTATTAAACCTCTTGAAAATGAAGATGACAGATCTGCACCCAATAAAACTCAAACTGTTTCGGGTGTCGGCAATCAAGAAAGTATCTTCCGTTCTAAGAGAGGTGATATGGATATTGCTGCTGCCGGATTTAACGATAGTATCTTTGCTCAATACAAAGCCGAAGCACCAAGAAGACCGAATGATATATTCTCTGAATCAAAAGTCGGTGCAGCAGGCGGAAATAATAATATTTTCGCAATGATGAACAAAATTGATGAGGACAGAAAACCTCTTATGGGTGCTCAAGGTGTTCAACCTCCTCACAATATTGATCCGATGAATTCAATTCCTCAAGACGAAAATATGAGAAAAGTCGGAAGAAAATTAAATATGTTAATGTAGACCTTTTAATAATCACATTTTTTTATTTGTTGTTTAACAAAACAACAAATTTTTTTTATTTTAATAGTATTTTTAGTTTTTTAATCTTATACTTTATATAGTAAACAGTATAATTTTTTAAACATCGTGGACAATTCTTTTAAAACAATAACCTCAAGAAAAAAAATAATAGATGCTTGTGTTGAGCAAGGATTTCCACTTGAAGATGCAAACAAAAAACTTAAAGAAAATCATTTCACCGAAATAACGGAAAAATCCGAGGCGGATTGGTATGAATCAATGCGCCAAAGTTATAAGAATACTTCTTTGAGGAAAAAACTTATCGAAAAAGGAAAACTTCAAGGATTATCAAGGTTTGAAATTAACACTGCTCTTCAAAAGCATAATCTAAGATGTCTTAACGAATATGAAACAATGGACTATATGGAATCGTTAGGGAGAAAAAATGTCGTTGATACAGCTAATGTCAGAGATTTATTTCAAGAAGAAAATAAATCATCAAGAGAAGAAATAATAAGAAATGGTTTAAAAAACAAAAAAAACATTCCTGAAATTAATGAAATACTCGTAAAAAATGAATATGAGCCTTTAACCATTGAAGAAGAAAACAAATACAAAAAGATTTTATTATCTTCAGGAAGAAACAGAGAAAGTTTAATTCTTGAAGCAATTAAGAACAACACAAAAACAACCGAGTTAAACAAGATATTAAACAGCAATAATTTATCCCCATTGTCTCAATTTGAAATTCTTGATTTTGAGCAAAAAAAATCCGTTATTCAAAAAGAAAAAAGAGAAAATCTTATAAGTGAGTGTATTGAAGAAAAAAAAGATACATATGAAATAAATGAACTTCTTAAAAAACACAATTTTGAAGAGTTGTCCGAGAAAGAAGAGAAAAAAATAAGGCAGACATACAGAAATAATCCTAAGCAAGACAATTCAAATCAAATTTCTCCACAATTTCAATCTTTGTATAAATCGGCAATCAAAAAATATCACCCTGATGTATTTAGCAATCCTGAAGAAAAATCGCTTGCAAACAAGAGAATGCAAGAGATAAATCAAGCAAAAGCAATTAAAGATTACTTTAAATTAAAAAGTCTTATTGAAAAATACGAGAAAGAAGATAATAATAAAAATCAAGCAAAATAATGGAAGATTCTGTTTCAAAATATATTAACAGCAGTTTGATTAACGGTCGTATATCAAGGTGGAATAAAACAGATATAAATTTTTATATCACGGATATTGCTGCGAATTTGAAAGATTTTGAAAAGAAACAGTATTATGAAATTATAATAAGTGCTTCTAAAATTTGGTCAAATACGGGAATTATTAAACTTAATCAAACAGATGACAGAAACAATGCCGATATTATTATTACTTGGACAAAAGTAGGAAGAACTTTTGAGGGAAATTGTAAGTACGTAAGTGTAATCAATTCCCGTTTTAAACTTGTTTCAATAGAAATTGGTTTGCCTAACGAATATTCTCCGAAAACGGTTAATGAAATGACGATTTTACATACTGCGTTACACGAATTCGGGCATGCTTTAGGATTAGGACATGGAATTGATGTAAATGATGTTATGTTTGTTCCTCATCAAAAAACGCTCAATAAAATCAGCGAAAATGATTTTGAGGTTTTAAAATTTTTGTATTCAAATCCGACGGGAGCAACGGTTAATCTATAATGGTTGCAAGAGTTGCAATTGTTCTGGGAAAATATTGTTGGAGATAATGTGAACGAATTGAGAACAATTCCTCCGTGTTTTTTGTGTTAATAAGAGCGTTAGTTTCCGCAATTGCTTCTTGTAAGCCGTCTTTGTATTCCGAAGTTTTTATAAAATAACTTATGTGGTCTCGTTGCGAGAGAGGAAATGCTTCGTTGAAAGCGGCTTTTTCTTCCTCAAAAATTTTATTTACTTCGGGATTTGAATATATTGAATTCATTAAAGTTTCTTTTTGTTTAACATCAACGTTTGCATAATCTTTTGCGTGACCTGCTTCGTGCAGAATTGTAAAAAGATTGTCACCTGATTTAATTGTTTTTGTTTTTGCGGCGTAGGTTGATTGGAAGGTATTGTCTATTCCTATTAATTGTTCAGCATTTTTATTAAGTTCAATCAATTCTTCAGCAGGCATGCGTTTTAGTGAAGCCATTAACTTTTCTCTATTACCGTCGGTTTTATCGAAAGAAAGCGACGTAACTTCATTATTTTGCATATTTTTTATGTTTATTTTGTCATCTTCAATGGTTATTTCGTAAGATTTATCATTTTCGGTCGAAATAAACTTGTTTTCGGATATTACTTCAAAAGTCATGCTGTGGTTAAAAATAACGTTACCGTCTTTATCCGTTATTTTGTAGTCGGAAATCATATTCCCCGAAGGGTCGTCTTCAAAAAGATATTGTGTTCTGGTTCCGTCAAGAGATTCCATATCCTTTTTAACGGTTGTAATACCTGTTTTTTCATCAACAGATGCGGAACTTATTATTTTTTCCGAACCGTCGGGGTAAACATATTTGATGTTTGGAGTTCCCGCAACATCAGAGGGTTTATAAAATTCTTTGCGAATAACATTTCCGTTTTTATCTTTAACCACTCTTGTTTCTTCGGTTACAATCGGTTGAGGCATTCTCGGACTTACTTCCGCAATTACTTTAGAAATAGTGTTATTTCTGAAATCGTTTGATTTTTTCACCTGAAGAACTTGTCCCGATTCTGATTTTTGAATTTCTACAATTTCCATTGCCGTTTCATTCAAATCTTTATCAAGGAGTAAAATTTTAGAACCGTTATCGGGCATGTCCAATCTTATGTTATAAGCATTCTCATCGTATTCGTCTTTGACAAAGGATACACGCCTTACTTCATTCGCACTTTCGGAAAATTTTATGACTTTTTCTCTTAATTTATCGATATCTTTTATATTTTTATCTTTTGCAATTTCAATTATGTTATCGCTACCGAGAGGTGCATCTGCGAGTTTTCCGACAACTTTTAAACCGTCTCCGTCGAGTTGATTTGCAAGATTTCTTATTTCAAGAGGGGTAAATCTTGGAGAACCGTCTTCTTTTTCAATTTGAGAAAGTTCGCTGACGGAATTTAATGTATTAACATCTCTTGATGCGAAATCCAAAACAAGTGAACTTATCATCTTTGGTTGAGAAGATAAGGTTTTTATTGCTTCCCATTTTTCAGGATTTTCTTTTAAAATTTCTACTAAAACCTGCAATTTTTCTTCATTGAATTTCGGTTTACCGTTAAAGGTTTCCTGCTTGCGCAACTCTTCAACAGCGCTATTTACATCAAATTTTTGCTCCGACTCTTTTGTTTCAACGGAAGATTTGACGAATGTATCATTTTGAAGACCTTGAGGTCTTATTTGAGTTTGATTATTCAGTTTTTTTGCGGTAATCGGATTAATTCCCGATATTATCGAAATGTTCAATTCTCACCCTATACATAATCGTGTTTATTTATAAATATATTAACGGCATAATTTTTAAAAACTTTAATT
>Ga0256407_10012600_pt1 | contig 11466 bp, 9 predicted proteins | sample RumenRJG_04DNA_FD_193489 | JGI IMG/M metagenome (GOLD analysis project Ga0256407, IMG submission 193489) | Bovine rumen microbial communities from Lethbridge, Alberta, Canada - RJG_04 | ecosystem: Host-associated > Mammals > Digestive system > Stomach > Rumen | place: Canada: Alberta | collected... | reverse complement strand
ATTTTGCGGTAATCTGCAGCGGGAATGTGTCCCCAAAGTTCGCAGGCTGCGTCCCAAATCTGCTGTTCAAATCCGATAGTGGCGGAAGATGATTTAGCTTTTGGGGATTTTGATTTTGCCATGATGTATTCCTTTTTTGAAATATAATTAATTATAGCATCGAAAAGTCAAATTTACTAGAAAAGGCGATTAAATAAAAAAGACTTCTCGTTATGAGAAGTCTGTGATTTAGCGGGGCAGGACTCGCCGTTACAGTCGCGGACATCGTGCCCGCTCCTTCCACGGCGCCTGCGTTCGCTAAGTTGCCATCCCTGGCAACTTACCTAAAAATTGCTCCAAGTTTTCGCAATTTTCAGGTCGCTCACTCCGTTTCGAGTCCTGTTCTTCCCAATTTGGCATATCTGTTTAAAAACAAAAAAGACTCACACCTAAATGTAAGTCTTTCTGTTTTTAGCGGGGGCAGGACTCGAACCTGCGGCCTCCGGGTTATGAGCCCGACGAGCTGCCAGCTGCTCTACCCCGCGTCGTGTGTGAACATAATATAGGTAACAAAAAAAAATGTCAACAGTCCGCATGTGGGACGCATGTCGGTCCTCTCGGTTCCGCATTTAGATTGCCAGGACAAACTCATCATAACCTGTATTTAAATTTCAGCTGCATTTCCCTATTGAAAAAAATCAGAATTCCAAATAGGCTTTTTGTATGGCGCTGCGGTTTGAATGGGATGACGTTCCGGAAAAATTCATCAACAAGAGTGAATCTTGCTCTTCCAATATTCAGCTTTCTATTCCTGAAAATTCTAACATACTTGTAAGAATGGATAATCTTCCAGTTCTACAAAGTATGGTGGAAAATGGATTTACCGGGAAAATAAATCTTATTTATATTGATCCACCGTACAATACAGGAAACAAATTCACCTATAACGACAATTTTTCTATCAGTTCCGACCATCATTCTGCCTGGCTTAGCTTTATGAACAGACGGCTTTGCCTTGCAAAAGAACTGTTAAATTTGTCCGGCTGCATTTTTATTGCAATTGATCAAAGTGAATTGTATGTTTTAAAACTTCTCTGCGATCAGATTTTTGGTGAAGAAAATTTTATAAACGATTTTATGTGGCTGCACGGCAAGGGAAAAAAAGATAAATGGTCCCGAACTCTCCAGCAGCACACTCTGTGCTATGCACGCAGCAAAAAAAATCTTTCGGAATTCACCGAATGTGAACAAACCAGCTGGGCTTCTAAAAATGCAGACGACGACCCTCGCGGCAACTGGTTTTCCGGCAGCATTTCATTTACAGAAACACGCTCTAACAAAAATCATAAAAACTTCTATTCAATAAAATCACCGGGCGGAAAAATCTGGACACGACAATGGATGGTAAGTCAGCAGGAAATGGAAAAACTTATAAAAGATAACCTCATTTTCTGGGGCCACTCCCCTTCCTACGATAAAGTTCCGCGCCTTAAAATATTTAACGGCGAAAGCACAGATGTCATTCCTAAAAATATTATAGATTGCGTCGCTTCAACCCGAGCCGCACAAAAACATCTTGATGAACTGCTTGGCGAAAAAAACGTTTTTGACAATCCAAAACCGGTTTCGTTAATTTATCATCTTATAAAAATAACCGGCATGCCCAACGATGCATTAATTCTTGATTTTTTTGCAGGAAGCGGAACAACTTTCGAAGCCGTCTGCAAACTGAATAAAGAAGACGGAGGAAACCGTCACTGCATTCTTATTCAGCAAAATGAACCTGTAAACAATAAACAGCAGAGCAAATTTAAAACAATTGCAGAAATTTGCGAAGAGCGCTGCAAAAAAACAGCCGCAGAATTCAAAAGTGAAATTCAAATTATCTAGTGAAAATTTATAAAATCATTCTGTTTGTTTTCTGGGAATTAAAAGCCTATATCAAGCATGTCAGCAGCGCGTTACTGTAATTTATTTTTGATTTCTTCCAGCGTACGCAAATCTTCAATGGCATCGTAAAGCGGACTTTTTAAGTCGCTGATTCCGTCCAGAAAATCAACGGCATTTTGAATCATATTTGCAAAATAGCCTGTTTTTTTAGGAACTTTTACACTTTTATCTTTCATTAAAGAATAAAATCCCGTATAAAGGTTTGATTCTCTTCGTTTGTAAAATTTTGCGTAACCATTTCCAATGCAAATTCGCCCTTCGGTTCCAAGAATATCAACACCAAACGAAAAGAATTTGCTTCGGCCGCTCATTGTAAAAGTAACCTGCGGGCAGACTGATGTTGTAAAATGTGCACTGAAATTTCTAACAGCGTCATTATCATCACGGAAAATTCCAGTAATAACAGGTTTTGTAAGCTTTCGGTCCAGAAGATAGCTGATTATATCTACCATATGCGTTCCGTCGTGCAAAAGGCTGTATGAACCATCCTCTTCAAATTCAGATCCATAAATACGAAGCCCTGAATAAAGTTCGCCATGTACGCTCTGAATTTTTCCGATTTTTTCCATATGATTTTTTGCAAGAATATAATCAAGAGCAAATCGGCGTTCATGATTTACCATCACAGGAATTCCTGCTTCCTCTGCCGCCGTCGCAATTTGTTCTGCCTGCTGGCTGTTCAGCGCAACAGGCTTTTCCAAAATTACAAGCCGCGGTTTTGCTTTTATTGCCTTAAGACATTCTTCAAGATGCGATTCTTCGTTCACCGCTACAATGATAATGTCCGGATTAAAATTTTCATAAAGCTCTTCACTTGAATTAAAAACCTGCACATTATGATTTTTTTTCTTCATATAATGTGCCCATTGTTCAAGATTTTCAGAATTTGTATCGGCAGCGGCAACAAGCTCTATTCTGCGATTTTTGTTTAACGCCATTGTGTGAGATGCCGGCTGTTCACGCTTTTTATCAAAACCAAGCGTAAAACCTATTCGTCCTGTTCCAATAATTACTGCAGTATATTTTTCCATTTTTTCTGTTTCCAGTTTTTACTCTGTAATAAGATTTTTAAGAACAAGCTCAACAAGCTTTACAGTTTTATTTATAGAAGTTTCATCAGTTGGCAAAGCAAACAACGAGCCCGCTCCACTTTCAGGATTCTGGCGTACAGTTTCCTTACGGTTTGCAATATATAAATCACGCTGCTGAATAACAATAGAAGAAATTATTCCGGCATAATCGCGCAATTCCTTTTCTGACTTTTTTTGAATTTTATCTATTTTTGAAAGCGCGTTTAAAAGGTTAAAAACATCTTCGCAAATGCTTTCAGTTTCGGCACGAACAATTTTAAGAGCAGGAAGATTAAAATATTGCTCGGTGCGTGCAAAAACGTAAATTTGAAAAAGCGGCTCTGCTTCGTAAATATTAAAATAACGCAGAATCAGGCGTTTAAAAATTGCAAAAGCTGCAGGCTTTTTTGAAAGAAGAGTTTCGATTGTTTTTTCCGGTAAAAAACTTACAGTTGCGACCTCTCTTGCGCAATATTCAAGAGTTGCGTCGTACATTGCATCGCGGCTTTCAAAATGATTATAAAGCGATGCCTTTTTTATCTCCAAATCCTCAGAAATATCTGCAAGTGATGTTGCTCCCGGACTTTTTTCAAATGAGTTCGCAATAAAAGACTGTATGATTTTTTCCTGCGAAATATTTTTTCTGCTCATATTATAATTATCGGAAACTAACGGTTATTAGTTTAAGAAAATATGATTAAGACAAAAATAAATCCGCACTGTCAAAATGCGGATTTTTTCTTTTATTCAGATTTTTGACTGTTTTTAGCCAAGCATTATATTTCCGTCTTCCGAAATTACAATTATTGCCTTACAGCTCATACAACGGAAACGACCAGCCCTTACAGCTTTTACGCTTTTTCCACAAGACGGGCACGCAAGCACCTTAGGGAACACACTCATAGAAGGCTTTACACCGTTACAGAAATGTGCCATTGCATCTTCAACAGCAGGAACAATAGTAAAGAACTGAGAAAATCCCAGAATCTGAAAAACTTCATCAACTTTTGGCTGGATTGCAGCAAGCACTAAATCGCCGCCTTTACCCCTAACCATTTTTAAAAGGATAGTAAAAGAACCAAGTCCTGTAGAAGAAATATATGAAAGTCGTTCGCAGTTAAAAATAAAATTAATATAACCGGCTGCAAAAACTTTTGTAATTTGATTCTGAAAGAAACTGGAATTGTAGGTATCAATATAACCGTCAAATTCAATAAGACAACAATGCTCTATTGTGTCAATTTTTTTAAGAGTAATTCTTAATGATTCATCCGTTTCGTTATCAAAATCAGGAACAATTGTATCGTTTGGACTCATAATACCTCTTTTAAATATTATCCTATATATTTTTTGATTCGTCAATTTAAAATAATGCTAGTTCAATGCATTTTGCCTTCTTCCATGAAAGCGTTCTTTTTTTTATACTGTTTGTATGAATCTGAATAATATTGTAATTGTCCTTGATCATCCGGATGAATCCAGAAATATTGGTGCTGCGTGTCGCGCAATGGCAAACAACGACATTTCGGAACTTAGAATTGTCGGAAATAAATCTGATTATGACATTAATCATATTCACGTTCTTGCAATTCATGCCGCTTCAATTTTTGACAATGCACACTTTTTTTCAGATATTAATCAGGCAACTGCTGACTGCAGCCTTAGCGCAGGAACAACAAGAAGACGCGGGAAAAAACGCGGAAAGCTTTATCTTCCAGAAGAATTTGCGTCTGAAGCTTCAAAAATCACTGGGAATCCAGCGGCAGAAAACGGGAACAACAATATTGCAACAGGCGGAAAAGTTGCCGTTATTTTTGGAAACGAACGCACAGGCCTTACAGACGAACAATTGGATCAATGCACAACCGGCGTAACAATTCCTTCTTCAGAAAATTTTGGCTCTTTAAATTTGAGCCATGCAGTTCAAATTTTGTGCTATCATTTATTCAGGCAGACTTTAAGAGAACAGAATTCCTGCATTCAAAGCTATACACCGGTAAGTCTTGAACGCATTGATACAACCGTAAAAACTGTTACAGACAATCTTCAAAAAATAGGTTTTTTTAAAATGCCTGGCCGCGAAGACACCGAAAATTTCTGGCGAAGCATTTTTGCAAGAGCTTCACTTTCCGAAGGCGAAGCACAATATATAGAAAAAACTTTTATAAAAATGGCGGGACTCGCATCAAAAAAATGAAATTCAGGCATCTCCTTTTTGATTTGGACAATACGCTTTACCCTGCTTCTTCTGCAATGGACACAGGCATCACGCAGCGCATGCTCGAATGTGTAGCTTCCTTTTTTAACTGTAGCCTTGAACAGGCAAAAATCATTAGAAAAGAACGCATTACAAATTTTTCTACGACACTTGAATGGCTAAGAAGCGAAGGTTTAAAAGATACGGACGGATTTTTAAATTATGTTCATCCAGAAAGCGAAAAATATGAAGTGCCTTTGCAGCCTGCTCTGCGCGAATTTTTACTTTCAATTCCGCTGCCAAAATCAATTCTTACAAATTCAAATCATGTACATGCAGAACGCGTTTTAAAAACGCTTGGAGTTTTTGATCTTTTTGAAACAATCACAGACATAACCGATGCAAATTTTAAAGGGAAGCCATATCCTTCGGCTTATAAGGCGGCAGTTGAAAAAATAAATCAGAAAGCAGAAAAGCCTTTGCGCATCGAAGAAATTTTGTTTTTTGATGATATGCAAAAATACACCGACGGCTGGAACGTTTTGGGCGGAACATCGGTTCTTATAGGAAACAAAAACGGCTGTCCAATTCACGAAAATTCTCCAATCAGAAAAATTCAAAAAGATTGTTCTGCAGGAATTCAACCTGGAAAAACAATTAAACTTAACGATATTTACGAACTGACAAAAAAGGATATTTTATGAAAATTTTATGCGTTTGCCTGAGCACTACAATTCAGCGCACAGTAACATTTACAAATCTTGAACTTGGAAAAGTAAACCGCTCACAGGAATACCGTCAGGATGCATCCGGAAAAGCTGTAAATTCGGCAAGAGTTTTGAATCAGCTTGAATATGGTTGCTGCCTGACTATTTGCCCTGTCGGCGAAAAAAATCAGGATATTTTTATTGAACTTGCAAAAAAAGACCATCTGAATATGTCCTGCGTTACAATTCCGGGCTTTACACGCGAATGCTGGACTTTGCTCGACTCTCAGAAAAATACAACTACAGAAATTGTTTCCTGCGAACCGGAATTTGACGCTCCGCTTGAAAAGGAAGAAATAAAACTTTTAAAACTTATTTCTGAAAATCTTCAAAATACCGATGCTGTGCTGCTTGCCGGAAGCCGACCTAAGGGCTGGTCTAATGAACTTTGCGCAGCTATTGCAGGCATTGCGCTTGATGCAAAAAAAATCTTTCTTGCCGATATTCACGGACAGGATCTGCTTTTGACCCTTAAAAACTGCACGCCTTCAATTATTAAAATTAATGATGATGAATTTTGCGAAACGTTTGCAGACGGCAAAAAGCTTACCGAAGCCGAATTGCAAAGCGCGATTACCAAACAGAGCAGCAAGCTGAAAAACAAAATTGTGGTGACGCGGGGCACAAAAGAAACCTTTGCCGCAGATAACGGAATATTTACGACGTACCCTACAGAAAAAATTGTGCCTGTGAACACAACCGCCTGCGGAGACAGTTTTAATGCAGGCTTCTTATACGAATACATTAAGACGCGCAATTTTGAATCAGCATTAAAAAAAGGCACCTGGTGTGCTGCACGAAATGCAGAACTCAAGTGCCCTGGAAGTACGTTAGCTTCGCTCACTACCTAGTTTTCTAACGAAAACTCGAAGCACAACAACGTGCTATAGCAGTTTTACAACAATATGTAGGATTTTAGCGCATATAGTACGTCTTAATCGGCGGGAAGCCATTGAATGCAACCGATGCATAAGTCGAAGTATAGGCACCCGTTGTAAGCCAGTAAAGTTTGTCGCCAGCTTTGAGCGAAATCGGGAGCTTGTATTTTGCATCTTCGTACATAATGTCCATGCTGTCGCAGGTTGGGCCGGCAATAATTACAATTCCTTCTTTTTCGCCAGGCTTGTCGCGGCTTGTAACTACCGGATATTTAATTGCTTCGTCCAAAGTTTCAATAAGTCCGTTGAATTTTCCGGCATCAACATAGACCCAGCGGGCAAGTGCCGTGTTATTTTTTCGGCTGGTCAAAACAACTTCACTGGTAAGAATTCCGCTGTCTCCAACAAGTGAGCGGCCAGGTTCAAGAATAATTTCCGGAATATCATCACCAAAGTCTTCCTGAATATAACGTGTAATTTCCGAAGCATATTCTGCAAGCGTATTTGTAGGCTCAATATAACTTGCAGGAAAACCGCCGCCCATATTAATCATAGAAAGACGGATTCCTTCTTCCTCTTCAAGAGAAGTGAACAAATATTTTACCTTAGCAATCGCATCGTTCCACTGACCAATATCGCGCTGCTGGCTTCCAACGTGGAAACTGATTCCGTACGGAGTAAGGCCAAGGTCGCGGGCAAGCACGAGCAAATCATAAGCCATATCCGGGTGGCATCCAAATTTGCGAGAAAGCGGCCAGTCTGCACTGATAGAGTTTTCTACAAGAATTCGCACATAAATACGTGAACCAGGTGCATTTTCTGCAATTGCCTTAAGGTCGTCTTTGCTGTCTGTCGCAAAAAGTCGCACCCCTTTATCATAAAAATATTTAATGTCCTTTGCCTTTTTGATTGTGTTTCCAAAAGAAAGTCTGTCTGGCGAAACATTAAATTTAGAAATCATATCCAGTTCGTAGCGTGAAGCAATATCAAAATTTGAACCCATTTCTGCAAGCATTTCAAGAACAGGCTCGCCAGGATTAGATTTCATTGCATAATAAATTCTTGCATAAGGAAAAGAATCTTTAAGTCGTATATAATTCTGCTTGATTGTATTGAGATTGATTACTACATTCGGAGTTTCCAAATCTTTAGAAAAGTCCAAAAACCGCTGCCAGTCCTTATCGCTGACATAATCGCTACGATTAAACATTAAAGGCTACCTCAAAAATAAATATTCCGTGAATAATAACAAAAATGTATAATCTAGTTAATTAGTTTTTAAAAAAAAGTTAGAAATTATGCTGGATAGTACGTTTTTTCTTCTGGCGGTTCCGGCTTGCAAGCAAGCCGTCGGGCTTTTCGGGGTTCCATTCCTCCGCTACGCTCCGGAACGGCTTCGCCGCCCCTACAATCCCTAACCGATTTTAAATGGCTCAGAGCGAGATTTATCGAGCGACTTTCATAAATAAGTGATATAAATAAAGCCAATTTTGCATTAGCAAAAATAATAAGAGGAACTCCAAACGAAGTTCCTCTATACTATTGAACCATACGCCGCTTTCGCGTCGTTTGGCCTATAGGAAGTGATTTAATTATAGTTTCTCACTTCGTTACGAAACTATTGGGCCATCTAAGACTTGAACTTAGGACCAAGGGATTATGAGTCCCCTGCTCTAACCACTGAGCTAATGGCCCGAAAGGTTTTTATAATATAACAAAAAAGCGCAGTTTATTCAACCGTAACGCTTTTTGCAAGGTTACGAGGCTTGTCCGGGTTGTAGCCGCGCATAATTGCACAGTAGTAAGCAAAAAGCTGAGCCGGAATAACCGTAAGCAGCGAAGCCAAAGTTGACGAGCAGTCTGGAATTCTGCAGATTAAATCAGCTTTTCCTTCAAATGACTTACCATCATCCTGAGTAATTACCATAACAGTTGCACCGCGGGTTTTTACTTCCTGCATGTTCGAACCAATCTTGTCGTAAAGCTTTGGCTCGCTGGCAATTGCAACAACCAGAGTTGCCGGGTCAATCAGAGCGATTGGACCGTGCTTAAGCTCGCCCGCAGCAAACGCCTCGGAATGCATATAAGAAACTTCCTTGAGCTTCAGCGCGCTTTCAAGCGAAGTTGCACTGTCGAACTGGCGGCCAATATAAAAAATCTTATCCTTATTAAACTGCTGCGAAGCAAATTTCTGAATTACATCCTTTCCATCAAGAATTTCCTGAATCTTTGCAGGAATGCTTTCAAGCTCGCTCAAAAGTTTTGTAGCCTCTTCATCAGATAAAGTGCCGCGGAGCTTTCCAGCTTTAATTGCAAGCAGCAATAAACATACAAGCTGAGTTGTGTACGCCTTAGTAGAAGCAACCGCAATTTCAGGGCCGGCAAGTGTGTAAATTACATCATCGGCTTCGCGGCTTACAGTTGAACCAACACAGTTTGTAATAGCAACAACCTTAAGCCCCTGTTCCTTGGCAAGACGCAGAGCGCTCAAAGTATCAGCAGTTTCTCCAGACTGAGAAATTACCATAAAAATATCAGATTTATCGAGTATTGGGTCACGGTAACGGAACTCAGAAGCAACATCAACGTCAACCTTCATGCGGGCAATTTTTTCAAATGCATATTTCGCAACGACGCCTGCATGGTAGGCCGTTCCGCAGGCAGTAATTACAACACGGCTTGCCTTGCGCCATGCATCGTCCATTTTGTTTTCTTCAAAATAAACGTCTGTAGGCTTACCAGAACCGTCCTTTACAATTCGCGGACGCATTGTATCAGTAAGTCCTTTTGGCTGCTCGTGAATTTCCTTAATCATAAAGTGTTCGTAGCCGCCCTTAGTTGCCGCATCCATATCCCATTCAACATGGCTAGGATGCTTAATGATTTTTTCACCATCAAAATTAAAAAGATCAACGTGGTCTGTATACAAAACAGCAAGCTCGCGCTCACCAAGATAGTAAACATCGCGGGTGTGCTCCAAAAGTGCAGGAACATCAGAAGCAATAAAGTTTTCGCCCTTTCCCAGACCTACCACAAGCGGACTTTCCTTGCGCGCCGCAATAATTCTGTCCGGATAATCCTTGCAAATAACTCCAAGCGCATAAGAACCTTCGAGCACATGAATTGTTTCGATTACAGCCTTAAAAATATCGCCGGTTGCCTTATATTTCTGGTCCAGCAGGTGAACAACAACTTCGGTATCAGTCTGAGACTTAAATACAACACCCTGAGCCTGAAGCTTTGCTTTAAGATCTGCATAGTTTTCGATAATTCCGTTGTGAACAATCGAAATTGTGCCGTCCATATTTGTGTGTGGATGGCTGTTTGTGTCACTTGGTTCCCCGTGAGTAGCCCAGCGCGTATGACCAATTCCAATACATCCGTTTACAAATTTTCCTGTCTTTTCATAAAGAGCCATTTCGGCATCAGAAAAATCTTCTTTTTTTACATTTTCAGGAATAATTTCACCAGTAATTTTTTCTGCAAGATTTATAAGCTTGCCTTTAGCCTTCTGAACAACAATTTCGTTACCGGTATAAATTGCAACTCCGGCTGAATCATAACCGCGATATTCAAGTTTCTTAAGCGCCTTAATTAAAACCGGCGTTGCGTTTTTATTTCCAACGTAGCCAACAATGCCACACATATTTACCTCTGTTTATTTATTGATTTTTTATTTTACTAAAATATTAAACATTCAGCAACGAAGCTATTTTCCTACACAGAAATTTGCAAAAATACTTCCAAGCACATCGTCCGGTGTAACGTCTCCTGTTACTTCACCTAAATAATCCAGCGCGTCTTCAAGATCCTGAACTACTGCATCCAAGGTGTAATTGTCGTCTGCAGAAACAAGTGCGTGACGAACACATTCAAGAGCTTCGCTTACTGCCTCTTTTTGACGAGCCGAACCTAATCCCGCCTGCGTACGTTCTGTTGAAAGCCCCGCGGTAAGAATTTTTGTAATTTCGGCAAAAAGTTCCGAAAGCCCCGAACCGGTTTTTGAGGAGATTTTAATTACAGGAGGGGGAAGTCGACCCCTTAGGGAGCGGCCCTGTGAAACAGGGCAAAAACAGTCCAGTGGACTGTTTTTAGCGAGTCTCGGCGAAGGCTGTGCCTGAGCCGCTCCAGCCTCCTCGGCTCCGCCTGTGGTGGCTTCCGCTACCCCTTCTAACGGGGGCTCCGCCCTCGTAACACCCCCAGCTGTCATTCCCAGGGAATCTATCTTGGTCTCAACAACAATCAACGGCTCTTCGCATTTTTCTATAAATTCGCGGTCTTCGTCGTTCATGCCAGCAGTGCCGTCAACAAGATACAAAACAACGTCAGCATCGTGAACAAGGTTCCGGCTGATTTCTACGCCCTGCGCTTCAATCACATCGCTTGTTTCGCGTAAACCTGCAGTATCAAACAGGCGCACAGGAATGCCGTTAATGCTTGCCCAGCTTTCCAGCCAGTCGCGGGTAGTTCCTTCAATGTCGCTTACAATAGCGCGCTCTTCCTTTAAAATTGCATTGAACAAAGATGATTTTCCCGCGTTCGTACGCCCAGCCAAAACAACGCGCGCACCATCCTGGTACAGTTTTTCACCACGCCAGGAATCCGCAAGCGAAGCTAGCCTTGTT
>Ga0256407_10012598_pt1 | contig 11467 bp, 9 predicted proteins | sample RumenRJG_04DNA_FD_193489 | JGI IMG/M metagenome (GOLD analysis project Ga0256407, IMG submission 193489) | Bovine rumen microbial communities from Lethbridge, Alberta, Canada - RJG_04 | ecosystem: Host-associated > Mammals > Digestive system > Stomach > Rumen | place: Canada: Alberta | collected... | reverse complement strand
CAGTCAGACGGAACGTACACATTTTCTTTTCTATCGCAGATTTTTTTCTTCCTGCGCCCTTCCGTGCTCCACCTCTGCTCATTGCCCTTACCTCCAATTTTATGATTTATGTAATACGGTTTTCATTCTTTGAATTAAGTATAACATAAATCAATATAATTAGCAATAGTATAGACTAATATTAACCAGTATATTTTTATCAAGTGTTATATAGAAACGTATTGACGATAATAGTCGATATAGATATACTTAAATATGGAAATTTATGTTAAATTTAACCCAAGGGGGGCTATTTATGGCAGTAGAAAGAGTAATCGTTATTCCAGATGGAAAAATCTGTGATTATATTGATGGTAAATTTCGGAAAGATACACCTGAGGAATATGTAAGACAAACAATCGAAAAACGTCTTATCAATGAGCATAAATATGTACCTTCACAAGTAAAGATTGAGTACACTCTACAAGTTGGTTCTCGTAAACCACGTGCAGACATTGTTATATTTGATAAAAATGTTACTGAACAAACGCAAGGTAATGTAAAGCTGATTATTGAATGTAAAAAAGAAACAGTAGATGCAAAAAATGCAAAAGATGGTATTGGGCAATTACAATCATATATGTCAGTTTGTCCCAACTGTGAATGGGGAATGTGGACAAATAGTATTCAGAAATTTGTTTTTCGCAAAACAATAGATAGTGATAATAAAATATCATTTATGGAATATAATGATATTCCTTCTGCTGATGGCAATTTAGATGATGTTAATAGACCTACTAGAAAAAAACTAAAAAATGCATTTGATGATAATCTACTTTTTGTATTCAAAACTTGTCATAATCATATTTATGTGAATGATGGTATGCAGAAACAACCTGCATTTTTTGAATTATTGAAAGTAATATTCTGTAAAATAGAAGATGAAAGAAATATCCCACAGCCGTTGGAATTTTATACTACATCAGAGGAAAGGTCAAATCCTGATGGTCAATTAACAGTACAAAAAAGAATATCAAAAATCTTCCAGCGTGTAAAAAAACGTCACGGAAAAATATTTGATATAAATGACGAAATAAAGTTAAAACCGCGTAGTCTTGCTTATATTGTAAGTGAGCTTCAAAGATACAGTTTATTAAATACAAATATTGATATAAAAGGCAAAGCTTATGAAGAAATTGTAGGTGCTAATCTTCGTGGAGACCGAGGAGAGTTTTTTACTCCAAGAAATGTTATGAAAATGGTTGTTGAAATGATTAACCCGAGGATTAACGAACGCGTTGTTGATACATCATGTGGAACTGGAGGGTTTGTTGTAACTGCCATGACACATGTCATCCAGCAAATAGAAAAAGACTTTGTTGCAGAATTAGGAATAGAGAAAAAGGATTGGGATGCTGATACAATAAGGGCATATCAAGATAAAATATCAGAAATAGCAGGGACATATTTCTTTGGCTTTGATATAAATCCAGATTTAGTTAAAGCTACAAAAATGAATATGGTTATGAATAATGATGGTAGCGGTAATATACTGCAAACGAACTCGTTGTTGCCACCACACGAGTGGAGCGATGCGTTTAGAACTAAATTAGCAGATGTATTAGGAATTTCAAAAACAGAAATACGAAACCATAAAACAATAGAATTTTTTGATGTTATTGTTACTAATCCACCTTTCGGAAGTAAAATTCCTATCAAGGACAAGACTATATTAGAACAGTTTGAACTTGCACATATTTGGGAAAATGATAAAGAAAACGGGAAATGGACTATTACAAACAGGCTTCAATCCTCAGTGCCACCTGAAATACTTTTTATAGAAAGATGTACGCAGTTTCTAGTTCCCGGCGGACGATTAGGAATTGTATTACCAGATTCAATTCTTGGTTCTCCCGGCCTTGGTTATATACGAGAATGGCTTATAAAATATCATCGTATTATCGCTAGTATTGATTTACACGTTGATACATTCCAGCCTAGAAATGGCACTCAAACGTCTGTCTTGTTCTTGCAAAAGAAAACAAAAAAACAACTTGATAAAGAAATAGCAACTGGACAGATGGCTGACTATAATATATTCATGGCTATGGTAGAAAAGATTGGGCATGACAAGAGAGGAAATCCTATTTTTAAAAGAGACAAAGAAGGCAATGAAATTCTTATTCCTGAAAAAAATAATATTATTGGTAATGAAGAAATAGATAAACATTCAAATGCTGTATCACATGAGCAAAAAGTAAAGGTCGAAGATGATCAAACACCTGATGTGCCTGCGGTTTTTGCTAAATGGAAAATACAGGAGGGGTTGTCATGGTAAAAGATAGTATGACATCTTCTTTTACAGAGTATATCGATATGGATATTGATAAATCCTCGCTTAAATTTTGTTCAGTAACATTGTCTGAAGTTATCGAAAAGGGAAAACGTTTAGAAGCAAGTGTTTTCGATGTTGAGGCAAAAAAAGCACGTGCTATAATAGAAAATGGAAAATATCCTATAAAAATGCTTGGTGGTCAAAATGGATTAATCACATCATATGTTTGTAGTCGTTTTAAGCGTATATGGATAGATAAATCAGGCCTACCAATTTTTCAACCTTCTTCAATTACAGAAATATATCCAAAACCTGATGGATATATTTCTTCCAAAACAAAAACAGATATTGATGCTTTACGTGTTCACTCAGGGCAAATACTCATGACATGTTCTGGTACTATTGGGAAAGTATCCTTTGTATCAGAGACATTAAACAATAAAATATTTAGTCACGACTTGCTGCGAATAGTATGTAAAGAATCATCAGATGCAGGATATATATATACTTACTTAAAAAGTAAAATCGGAAATAAAATTTTACTTACTAATAGTTATGGCGCTGTAATAACACATATTGAACCAGAGCATCTTTCGACTGTCCCAATACCAGATGCACCACCGGAAATAAAAAAACGTATAAATAATTTAATTATCTCGTCGTATAAATTACGTGATGAGTCTAATAAACTTTTAGACGAGGCAAATGATTTATTAAAAAAAGAACTTCACTTGCCAGATATAAATGATTTTAACGTGAATCTTTTTTCCAAAAATTCCAGTGTTGATACATACAATGTTAAACTAAGTGATTTATCGAATCGTGTAGATGCCTCTTATCATGTTCCTATTGTAAATGCTATTGTTAAGCATTTAGAGCAGCATGCTAGTATGGTAACAAAAGTTGGTAATAAGAATATCAGCAGAGAAATAATATTACCTGGACGCTTTAAGCGCGTATATGTTGATGAAGGGTATGGGCGTGTATTTATAGGAGGAAAACAACTTTTAGAACTTGATCCATCAAATAAAAAATACTTATCCCTTGTTCATCATGGTGATAGAATTTCTAAGCAACTTGAATTACATGAAAATATGATTTTAATTACTTGTAGCGGAACTATTGGTAAAGTTGCCTTAGTTGGAAAACATTGGGATGGATGGACAGCTAATCAACATATTATCCGTATTGTGCCTGCAAATGAAAATATTGCTGGATATTTAAGTGTATTTCTGTCTTCGGATTATGGCTATACACTAATTACACGTTATACATATGGTTCTGTTGTCGATGAAATAGATAATACTCATGTTGCAGACATCCCCTTACCAATACTAAAAAATATAGATGTCCAAAATAAAATAAACTCATTAGCGTTAGAAGCCAATAAAAAAAGATATGAGGCATACAAACATGAAAAGGAAGCTATGTTAATTATTAATAAAGAAGTTATTTACGCTTAATGAATGGAAGTGTTTTTATGTCACGATACAAAAAGGATGCAAAAGCATTTGGATGTAAATTCAATAGAGAAATATTTGAGAGACTAGAAGAATACTGTAATATTTCTGGGCAAAATAAAACTGCCGTTGTAGAACGTGCAGTAGAAAAATATCTCGATGAAAATATGGAAAAAATGCGTGAGTTTAGCAAACAACTATAATAATACTCACCTACAAAAAAGTGAGGTAGATAAGTGTTGACACTTATCTACCTCACTTTTTTGAGATGCTTGCATATTTTCCTCCCGTAAAAATATTATTTCCTTAAATGAGCAGGCTTTGCCTTTATGATTACACCTGTTTCGCGTAGCCATTTATATATCGTTGGCCGTGAACATCCGCATATTTTCACTAATTCGCTGACCGAAGCAATTTCCCTGCATTTATACTTTGCAACCAGTTCTTGCCAATTTGCTGGCTTCTTTGCCTCTTTACGCCCTCGGTACTTCCCTTGTGCTTTGGCCAGGGCTATCCCCTCCCGTTGCCGTTCCAGCATGATCTTCCGTTCAAAGGTGGCAATAGCTGCAAACATGGTCATTGCCAACTCTCCAGCAGGTGTTGATGTATCGAAGCTCTCCTTCAATGATATGACCTGCACCTGTTTTTCCTTCAACTGTTGCACAATGTCCAGCAAATCCTTTGTGCTACGCGCCAGCCGGGAGAACTCTGATACATATACCGTATCGCCCTCACGGGCAAACTCCAACATTGCCTGAAGCCGGGGACGGTCAGTATCTTTGCCGGATAGTTTATCAAGGAAGATTTTTTCAACGTGTGCTTTTTCTGTCAGCTCCACCATTTGCCTTTCCTCATTTTGCTCCAAGGTGGAAACACGAACATAACCTATTTTCATCTAACCCCCCCTTTTTTTATAAAATAATTTCTAAAACATTATTTACATTATATCAAATAATTATTTTTTTATAAAGTGCTTGCTGTATCTTATAGCCATACGCTAATATAAATTTAGAGCATGGTCTATTTTTATATACATAGGTAAGCAAGAATAACGTCTGTCTATATATTAGTCTGAGTATATAAACAGACGTTATTCTTGCAATTTATCTAATCAGGCAATCCAATAAAGGCCACCCCACAAAAAAATTTTCGTGAAGGTGGCCTTTAAGAACCATCACATCTTAAACTGTCTGAAATTTTGTGGTTATGATGGCCTTATCCTCCGGCGACACGTCCAATGCCTCCATTGTTTCGTCAAGGCTCCATCCTCGCTTAGTCATAAGGGATTTTACGCTTTTGAGCATATTTTCAATACGACCTTCATCGTATCCCTCACGGCGTTGTTGTTTCAATTCCATCATCAGTGTCATATACTCCAACCTCGTTTCATCATGCTGCTTCACACGGTCAACTTCTGCGGCCACATCCTTAGTAAACTTACCCTCGGCAGTTTTGCCATCAACATAATCAAGGAAATTGGCTATATCGGCATCCACCTCACCGATAGAACCTTTTGCATTTAGGAAGAGCTTTGTGGTTTCATCCCCCAGTTCCAAGCCATCACTCTCATGACAGCGGTTAGAGAAGGTATAGACTCTGCGACCTTCATCAAATGGATCAAATGTGCAGATGAATATGACATAGGACTTTTTCAGTTCTATATAGTCCCTGCCCTTGCCCAAAACATCAAGGTCAATCATAGCCTGATAATATCTTGTCCGTTTTGGGAGCCAGCCATCAGCACCGTCAGATGTCTGAATCTCTATATCAATGATGATTCCATCATCCGTTTCTACATATAGGTCGAGCCTTACGCTCTTACTGGTCGCATCTATGGCAATGCTTTTCTCTGCCACAGGGTATATAATTTTCTTGACCTTGATATTCAGTATTTTCTGGATTAGTCGCTTACAGAGCCTCTTGTTCTGCATAACCTTCTGAAAAAGGAAGTTATCACAGATGGTAAGTTCTTCCCAGTCTTTAATTCTTGCCATTTGTTCACGCTCCTTACTTATATTTTACAACCAACACCAACCTCTTATCAAGAGAAAGTTATGATATTTGTATTAAAACATAAAACATGGTATACTGACATAAATAGTCCACCAAGAAGGGAATGATAGCATGGAACGAACAAAGGACGTAATCGCTTTGCGTGTAGGCGAAGACTTAAAAGCCGCCTTTTTAGAAATGACGGAAAAAAACCACATGACTCGCGCTGATATGTTCAGAACCCTTATTGATAAATACAGAGGAAGCAAGCAAGCAAAGAAATTCATTGATCTGCAGAAAGCCAGTGAACGTCTTGCCACTACTTGCGATGAGCTACATCACCAGCTTTTGGATGTATTCACCACTTACAGTGATGCTCTTGACTCCGTTCAGACGGATGTAGGGAATATTGAGCAGCTAAAGACTGAAAACCAAAAACTGGTTAGCATGATATTGGAACAGCAGCAGACCATAAAAAGCAAGGACAAGGAAATAGCAGAATTACAGGATATGCTGGATTATCTGACGGTTGAACTGGAGAAAGCGCAGAATGGAGAAAAAGCATAATGGAAATTACCAGCATCCAAGATGTTAGCAAATTGCTATCCACTGCTGAAGTATCAGAGCAATTTGAGATAGCCACCACCAACGTATTTACCGCCTGTATAAACCACCGCCTTACTGAAGATGAAGCGGTAGAAACCGCCGTAGGCTGGTTTATTACACGCGAAGGAGCCGAACGCCTTTGGAAGCCCCGGCAACGCATAGAGGATTTTCTGCAAGAGAAGTTCATGGGGCAAACATGGCCACGAGATAACCTCCTGCAGTTGGCCATCAAGGAAGTCCGCTCCGTCTTAACCGCTGAAAGAAAGCGCAAGTGTCGCTTCGAGCTGCTGGATGCAGACCGTCTGCAGGTGGAGTTCAAGGATAAGCGGGTTATTTTCTATAATGATTTCACCGATGGCCATAGCTTCCATGTTTGCAGTGTTTCCCCAGTACAGGAAACCACCATCTACACATCCCCCCGTGGCAGGGAGGATGAAGTATTCCGGGAATCTTATTCCACCCCTTACGAAGCACAACAGCGCATTGATTCCTTCCAAGATTCAGAAGGATGGGCGAAGTTGGCCGATGAAAGCCAGCAATATTCCACCATAGGTGAAAAGATATAAAAATGGGGCTGTTGCATGAGTGTAATTACACTTATGCACAGCCCCTTTTTCTTGTTGATGTATAAGAAGTTCCTATTCGTTGTAAAATCCACTAAAAATGAGCACAAGATACCAGGCGGTCTAAAAATCGCCTTTTTCCTTGTGCTCTTATTTTGTATTCAGGCTGCGTTATTCACAGGGAACAGGTGCTGGCCTGCTCTGTCTGACTGGATTTTGCAGTGCAGCTTTTGAATATTGTAAGCCATAGCCACCAGCATGATCTCAACAAGGACATTTGCTGTGCCGCGGCTCAGGAACCTTCGGAAATTCATGTCCGCCTTCATCATTGCAAATGCACCTTCTGCCTGTATGCTTCGGTTTATGCGCAGTTGTACTCCTTCTTTTGAGGTTATACGTTCCAAATCTTCCTGACGTTGGCGCAAAAACTGTTTGGATACTTCAAAGTGCTTGGTTCTCTCCTCCAGCGGGGTCTTGCAATGGTTTCCGTGTATGCACTGGCTCTTCAGCGGGCAGTTGCCGCAATCCGCGGAACTGTAAAGGGTTATATTTCTTTTGAATCCTGTCCGGCTGCTGCGTACGAATTCCTTTGCAGCTGCAAGCTTCCTGCCCTGGGCGCATAAATAGGCATCTTCTTCTGGCAGATAGGTCATATTCTCCCTGCGCCCGATATCCTTTTTCCATTTTCTTGTCTTGCTCTTCTCATAATTGCTGGGCTTTATGAAGGCGCGCTGCCCGTTGGTCTCAAGATAGAGGTAGTTCTCTTCGCTTTCGTATCCTGCATCCGCAACCACATTGGGATAGCGGCGCTGCAGATGTTTCTCCATATCCTGAAGGAAAGGAATGAGTGTGGTTGTATCTGTAGGCTGGGGACCGACCGATGCCCATGTGATGAATTCAGAGTCCGTACCGCACTGGATGTTGTAGGCTGGCTTAAGCTGGCCGTTCTTCATTGCATCTTCCTTCATGCGCATGAAGGTGGCATCCGTGTCTGTCTTGGCAAAGCTATTGCGGTTGCCTAGAATGTGCAGATATGCATTGTATTTTTTGAGCCGGGCAATGAACTCGTCCAGCTGCTCCATTGTTTTCTGCAGGGCAGTCTTGCGCTTGCCCGTTCCCTTGACGAAGATGATGTCCTGCGCCTTCTGGCATGCCTTGAGCTTGCGGCGGAGCTTTTTGAGGTGCCTGACATGGATTTCATCGCCGTAATGCAGAGAAAGCGTGAACTCTTCCCTGGCTTTGCTGACAAAGGCAGGAAGCTTTGCCATGAGCTTGGCTTTGTTTTTAAGGACAGCCTTCTTCCAGACAAATTTATACTTGTTGGAGAAAGACTCAATCTTTGTTCCGTCAATGAAGATGTCTTTAAGGGAAATGACACCGAACTGTTCAAGCAGGAAGTCCATCTGGGTAAACAGTTCCTTGATGCAGGGGGCCAGATGTTTGGAACGGAATCTTGAGATGGTAACATGGTCAGGGGCCGGCTTGCCTTCCAGCAGGTACATGAAGTTGATGTCCCTTCGGCAGGCAGTCTCGATCCTGCGTGAGCTGAAAATATGGTTCATTCCGGCATAAACAAGGATGGCCAGCATCTGCCTGGGCGACGCCAGATTTCGATCTATCCTTTGATAGGTCGCCTCCAGTGACTTTATATCCATACCTCCAATGCAGTGGCGAAGCAGGCGGACGGGGTCATCCTTGCTAACCTGAAATTCAAGATTTAAGGGGAGAAACAGTTGATAATTCTCTCCTAAAGACGTATACTCTTTCTGTGAATTCGGTTTTAGCATACCTAAATTCTACACCTAATCCCGGGGCTTGAATGTCCCGGGATTATCTTTTTGCATAAAAATGAGGCTGCTGCACGTTTGGATTACGTGCAACAGCCCCAATAAGTCTCATTTTACAGCTTGGCGGCAAACTCCCTGCCGTACTGCCTGCAGGCCTCAAGTTTTTCCTGGTCAGGCATCCAGGCACAGCGGATTCCCTCGTCCAGGGTCTCAAAGCCGCAGTCCTTGAGCTGGGCAGTGAGGAGTTTGACTCCCTCGCCGCTCCAGCCGTAGCTGCCGAAGGCGGCGGCTTTTTTCTTTTTGAATTTCAACCCCTTCACCAGCTCCAGGATTCCTGCCATATTGTAGAGGAAGCCGTTGTTGACGGTGGGGGAGCCGGCCAGGATGGCCTTGGATTTGAAGATTTCCGTGGTGATTTCCGTCTTGTCGTCGGTGGAGGTGTTGAAGAGCTTCACCGTGACATCAGGGGCCGCCTCTTTGATTCCCCCGGCAATGGCTTCTGCCATGCGGCGGGTGGCGTTCCACATGGTGTCGTAGATGATGGTGACCTGGTTTTCCTGATAGGCGGCTGCCCATTTCTGGTAGGCCTCCACAATCTGCAGGGGCTTTTCTTTCCAAATTATACCATGGCTGGGGCAAATGAGGGAGAGGGGCAGGTCCAGGGCCAGGATATCCTTGATCTTTTTCGTCACCATGGGGCTGAAGGGGTTCAGGATATTGGCATAGTATTTCATGGCTTCGTCGTAGAGTTCAGCCTGGTCCACCTTGTCATTGTAAAGGGCTTCGCTGGCGTAGTGCTGGCCGAAGCCGTCATTGCTGAACAGGATGTTTTCACCGGTGAGATAGGTGAACATGCTGTCGGGCCAGTGCAGCATGGGGGCCTCGATAAAGACCAGCTCCGTCTTGCCCAGTGAAAGCCTGTCCCCGGTCTTCACGGTGACGAAGTTCCAGTCTGCATGGTAGTGGCCTCTGATGATTTCCTCACCCTTCTTGGTGCAGTAGATGGGGGTGCCGGGAATCTCCCGCATGAGAGCGGGCAGGGCGCCGCTGTGGTCGATTTCATTGTGGTTCATGATGATGTAGTCGATGGATGAAAGGTCTATGGTGTTTTTGAGATTTGCCACAAACTCGTCATCAAAGGGTTTCCAGACCGTATCGATCAGGGCGGTTTTTTCGTCCTGTACCAGATAGGAATTGTAGGAGGAGCCCCGGCGGGTGGTGAGCTCATGGCCGTGGAATTCCTCCAGCTCCCAGTCAATCTTACCCACCCAGGTTACTTTTTCCGTGATTTTTCTGGACAATGTGATTCCTCCTTGTAATATATCGCGAATGTTCAATACAATTAACTTCGACATCAGGGATAAAATACCTTTTTATGATTAAATTGCTGGTATTTTTTTGAAAAAGTAGGCTATACTAAGAGAAGAAGGCAAGGGATGAAAGGGGGAGGCAGATGGCATTGGAGGCAAGAACCATATCCATTGTGCGGCTGCTGTGCGGCAGCGAGGAGCTGCATATGACGGCAGGGGAGATTGCAGAGCGGCTGGAGGTGAGCGCCAAGACCGTGTCCAGGGAGCTGCCCAAGGTGGAGAAATTTCTCTCCGAATATGGGCTGACCTTGGAGAAGCGGGCTGGCTCCGGCCTTTGGCTGGAGGGAGGCTCCAAGGGCTTTGCGGCTCTGCAGGAGTTTTTGGCGGCTAGCCCCCAGGAGGAGGAATACACTCCGGAGATGCGGCGCAGCATCATCATGAGCTGCCTGCTGCCCAGTGAGGAGCCCATCAAGCTTTTCTCCCTGGCGGCGCGGCTGAAGGTGACGGACAGCACCATCAGCAATGATCTGGACAAGCTGGAGCCCTGGTTTGCCGAACATGCCCTGAGGCTGGTGCGTAAGCCCGGCCTGGGGGTCTATATCGAGGGTGAGGAGCAGGACTTCCGTCGGGCAGTTATCCAGTACATCTATGAAAATATGGGAGAGCAGGAGCTGTTGGACCTGCTGCAGAAGAATTTCCAGACTGGGGAGCTGCCCCAGTCTGGGGCCAACCGCTACCTGCTGGACCTGGTGGATGGGGAAATCATTCAACGGCTGGAAAAGATTGTCAGAGAGCAGGGGGAGAGCCTGGGGCTGCATCTTTCCGACAATGCCCTGGTGGGGCTGGTGGTGCACCTGTCCCTGGCAGTGCAGCGCATACGCCAGCAGGATGAGATTTCCATGGATAAGTCCTTCCTGGCAGAACTCAAGGAAAACAAGGAATTTGCGGCAGCCTCAGCCTTGGGCCAGGCCATGGCAGAGGCCTTCGACATAGAGGTGCCGGAGGATGAGATTGGCTACATTGCCATGCATTTGCTGGGGGCCAGGAACCGCTACCGGGAAAAGACCCTTGGCTCCGTGGCGGTGATGGACAATTACCATCTGGTGAAGCTGGCCAAGGGCATCATGGAGCGGGCCGGTGAGGAGACCGGCAGGGATATAGGGCGGAATCAGGGGCTTTTGGCCGGACTGGTAAACCACCTGGGCCCTTCCCTGAGCCGCATGAAGATGGGCATGGATATCCGCAATCCATTGCTGTCGGAAATGAAGTCCCATTATCCTGAGCTCATGGCGGTGAGCCGCCGGGCGGTGGCCGAGGTGGAGGAAACTTTGGGGCGCCCCCTGCCAGAGGCAGAGGTGGCCTATATTGCCATGCATTTGGGTGCGGCCCTCTCGGACAGCGAGAACTTCACCCATGTGGTGCACCGGGCGGTGGT
>Ga0256407_10012593_pt1 | contig 11470 bp, 13 predicted proteins | sample RumenRJG_04DNA_FD_193489 | JGI IMG/M metagenome (GOLD analysis project Ga0256407, IMG submission 193489) | Bovine rumen microbial communities from Lethbridge, Alberta, Canada - RJG_04 | ecosystem: Host-associated > Mammals > Digestive system > Stomach > Rumen | place: Canada: Alberta... | reverse complement strand
GTCTGGACGCTCGACGCCGACGGCCGCCCGGACCGTCTGCGCTCCGTGGCGCTCACCAACAAACCTGCGATTCCGGTCGCGTGCGTCCTCAACCGCGCGCCCCAGCCGGTCAACCAACCCGTTGAGGAAACAAAGGAAAACCCAATGGACAAACTGAAGGAACTGCTGGGGCTCGCGCCGGAAGCGTCCGACGAGGACGTGATCGCCGTGGTCTCTGCCCTGAAGGACCAGGTGGCCGAGCTGAACAAGGAGAAGGAAGACGCGGAAGCGGACGACTTCGCCGAGGAGCACAAGGCCGTCTGCAACAAGGATGCGCTGAAGAAGGCGTATCTCCTGAACAAGGAAGCCGCCCGCGAACTCGTGGCTGGCCTCGCGAAGCCGGATGCCGCGAAGCAGCCGGTCATTCCGAACAAGCCCGCGCTGAACTCCCTCGGCCTCACGCCCGAGCTGAAGCCGACGAAGTCCGCCGGCGACGCCCGCGCCGAGATGGCCGCCCTGCCCCCGGCAGAGCGCGCCGCCTACTTCAAGGCACACGCCGAGGAGATCGGCTAACCACCTAACCACCAACCACCAAACAAGGAAAACCAACTATGGCACTCACCTCCCCCGCCCTGACGCTCTCCATTGAGACGCTCTTCGGCCACATCAAGCCCGCGCTCGACCTCATCGACGCGCTCGGCCCCACGGACTTCTCGTCCGACGCTCCCGGTATCGAAATCAAGCCGGGCGCCACCACCAAGGTCCCGCTCTCCACCGTGAGCGCGGCCCTGGCGTTCGACGACGACACGAACAACTACCTCACCGGCGGCGACACCGACTGGGCGAGCCTCACGTGCGCGCACTACCTGCAGGGCTTCGACCTGCGCGGCACGAACATCGACCAGGGCGTGAACGCCGCGCGCGTGAAGCAGCTCTTCTCGAAGCGCTGCGGCGCTGGCATCGCGCTCGCCGTGCGCAACGCGATCCGCACCGCGCTCGATGGCACGACCGCCTCCACCGGCGTCACCATCCCCGCCGTCGGCAGCGTCACGCTGGCGGGCTACGACGGCCTCGCGACCGCGAAGGACTGGTTCGACCCGACCACGTCCTGCCTCGTGGTGAACGGTACCGAGTACGCGAACATCAAGCAGCTCATGCACGCCGCGCACCTCTCCGCCACGCCGGAGAACATCGCCGCCGAGCTGGGCTTCAAGAAGGTGATCGTGCTGCCGGGCATGACGGCCCGCATCTGCATCGTGCCGTTCAGCTCGATCGGCTTCATCGCCCGCGTGCCCGCGCTCGTGGCCGACTACCAGGAGAGCGGCATCGAGACCGACCCCGACAGCGGCCTCTCCATCGGCATCGTCGTGGCCGAGGAGCAGAAGCTGAACCGCCGCGTCGTGAACGGCGACCTCTGGTTCGGCTGCGCGGCCATCTCGGCCAGCGCAAACGCCACCTCCACCAAGGGCATCATCAAGGTCGGCACGTCCGCCTAAGGAGCGCCCATGAAGCGACTGGCACTTCTCATCTGCGCGGCGCTTTCGCTCGCCGTCCTCGCCGACACGGAGATCGTCTCGATCACCGACGGCGAGGCGGCCTGGAACCACCGGGGCGGCAAGGTGGCGCAGATCCACGTGCTCTCCAGCGTCGCCTCCGGGAAGGCCACGCTCAAGAGCGAGTCGAAGCTGTGGGGCACGAGGGAGGAGGTCACCGACCTCTCGTCCTCCAACTTCGTCTGGACGGTGGTGTGGTCCAACGGCGTGGACGTGGTCACGAACGTGTCCACGGTCGCGCCGTACCCTCTGCCGTCCGCGCTCGTCTCCGCCACCTCGAACTGGGTGGTGCGGGCGTACGCGGTCACGAACACGCTCCCGTGCGTCACGCTGTGCGTCACGAACGCGCTCTCCTCGGAGATCACGTGCTCGTCCGGCGTCGGCACGGCCACGCCTGCCGACAAGTACGTCGCGCCCGGCGACCCGATCTTCTTCGAAGGTACGGCCAAGGGGCGCATGAAAGTGATTCTCACGAGGTGACGGCATGACGACCTGGACGAAACTCACGCGCGACGGTCTCGTCGCCACGCTCTCCGCCGACGAAGTGGACGCCTTTGGGCAGTCCGCCGACTTCGGCGACGCCGTGGACGCCATCCTCGCGCAGACGGCGGACGCCGTGCGCGGGTTCGTCCGGGCCGGAGGCCGCAAGGTGCCGAACGACGCCGGCCTCGTGCCGCCGTCGCTCGTGCCGTTCGCGTACGACTTCGCCACGTTCCGCGTGCTGAAGCGGTTCAACGTGCCGGTGGGCGAAGACCGCCGGAAGGCGAATGAATCCGCGACGGACATCTTCATGAAAGTGGCGGAGGGCAGATACGCGGTGGAGCCGGACGAGGAAACCGCCGACGCCACGTCCGCCGCGCTGCCGTCCTTCGTCCCCGCCAATCCCGAACGGAGGCTCGGCTAGATGAACCCCGCCGACATCATCCGCATCAAGGAACTTCTGCCCACCGCGATGGGGAGCGACGAGCTGCGCGAGCAGGTCGCCGCCGACATTCTGCGGCGCAGCGTGTTCTCCGCGCGGATGGAGTCGGCGCGCTACCTGGCGCGCGTACGCGACGTGTGCGCGCAGTTCGCGGGCGGCGCGATCAACTCGGGCGACGCCCGGCTCGCGCTCATGGACGAGCTCGCGCGGATGGGTCACTCGCCCACGGACGGCGGCGGCATCACGAACCCGGCGAGCGTCAGCCGCATCAACCTCGTCGTCAAGACCCAGCGGCGCATGGCCGCGAGCGTTGCGCGCCTGAACGCGCAGACCGAGACGAGCGTGGATCTGTTCCCCGCGTGGGAGCTGACGCGCTTCTCCGGACGCCGCGCGCCGCGCGAGGACTGGGACCGGCGGTGGACGGCTGCCGGGAACGCCGTCGGCTGGGAAGGCGCGCTCCGGCGCGCGGGCGACTGGCCGGACTGGAAGATGGTGGCGCTCAAGAGCTCTCCGATCTGGGAGGCGCTCGGCAACGGCGCGGGCGGGTTCCGCGACACGCTCGGCAATCCCTATCCTCCGTTCGCGTACGGCAGCGGGCTTTCGTGGCTGGACGTGTCGCGCGCCGACTGCGAGAAGTACGGGCTCGTCGGAAGCGACGAGAAGGTTGACGCGCCGGAGCCCGCGTCGCTTTCGCCGGCCGACAGGGAGATCGCGGAGGCGGCCCGGCTCACCGGTTTCGACGACCTTTTGGAGGGCCTTGCATGACCTTTGCAGTCCAGATTAAACACGACGGGCTGCAGCGCGTCCTCGACGTGGTGGGCCCTGCCGGGAAGGTGAAGCTCACGGAGGCGGGCGCGTACTCGCTCTACGTGGCGGTGATGCGTCACGTCCACGCCTACGCCCGTACGCACCACGACTCGGCGAACCGTCTCGGCGCGCAGCCGACCGGGCACTTCGAGGACGCGGTTGATTCAATATCCTACGGTCCCGACGGGAACGGCGCGGCGGCCGTGACGATCCCGATACCGGGCTTCGCGCGCGTGTTCGGGAACCTGACCATCACGCCCAAGAACGCGAAGGCGCTCACGATCCCGATCAACTCGATTTCATACGGACGGCGCGCGGGCGAGGTGCGCCACCTCGGCTTCACGCTGTTCAAGTTCGGCAAGAAGGAGGGCGGCCAGGACGGCGTCCTCTACGGCTACCGCGACGGCGACGACCACATCGAACCGCTCTACGCGCTGAAGCGCCGCGTGACGCTCCGCCAGGACCGTTCGATGCTGCCGAGCGACGAGGACATGACGAAGGCCGCTCAGGACGGCATGGTCGAGGCCATCCGGGCGGCGAGGAGGAGCGCATGAACGACGGGCCGCACACATACGCGATCGACTTCGTGATCGGCTTGCTGCGCGACAACGCGAAACTCAAGGCGGCGGGCGTGGAGATCATCTCGCAGAACGACGGCGAGGTGGCGAAGCTGATCCAGAAGGAGGTTTCGCAGCTCAGCGCGCCGGTGGCCGTGGTCACGGTGGACAAGCTCGCGAACAACGCGCCCGGCGTGCGCGTGGCCGGGACGGTGGCGGTGACGGAGTGCGTGCCGCTGAACCGGCGGGCCGGGAAGAGGTTTCTGACGGCGCTTGACGTGGCGGTGCTTGCGCAACACGCGCTCGACCGTCACGACGTGCACTCCGGCGAGGTGGCGCACGGCACGCCCGGAAAAGGCATCCTTGAGGCGACGTGCCAATGGGAGCTTGAACTGCTCGCGAAGAGCTAAGCAAGAAAGGAAGAAGACATGGCAACAAATGCAGGAACTGCTACGTGGGGCGTGACGGGGGCGGCCGGCGTGTCCGGCATCGTCACCGACATCGAGGTGAACGAAGAGGCCCAGACGGCCCCGGAGTACAACGAGGTCGGCGCGGTCGTGAAGCAGACGCTCTACGATACCCACACGACCGTGAGCGCGACCATCGAGGTGGCGTCCGGAACGAGCCTCCCCACCGTCGGCTCGGCCATCACGATCGGCGGCAAGACCGGATACGTGCGGAGCGCCCGGAAGGTGGAGTCGAACCAGGCGTACCAGAAGATCTCCGTCACGGCAGAACTCTGGACGAACTGCACGGCGACGACTGCGGCGAGCGCGACGAGCAACTAACGAGGGCGTAGGCGATGGAGACCATTGAGGCACCTAAGAACCCGGCCGCGTCCCTCGACGCGCTCGCCGCCACGGCCGAACTCACGCTCGGGAAGATGGCCGTGCTCACGCGCATCAACTCGCCCATTCTCATTGGCAGGGCGGCGGACATCCCGTCCACGCTCACGGCGCTGTGGATCATCGCCATGCCGTTCGAGGAGGTGCTGGCGCACCGCGACGACCTCGAAACGCCCGCGCTCAAGTGGGGCGAGAGGATGGAGCCCGCAGAGTACCGCAAGCGTATCATCGCGGCGCTCTCTGCCGTGGACGAGTACTACAAGATGCTTCCGCGCCCGGACGCCGACTCTAAAAAAAAAGAGCCGGGAACGGAAAGATCGCCGAGCTCGCCGAGTGGCTCTGCCGCACCTACGGGTGGACGCTCCGGCACGTCCTCCACGAACTCCCGGCCGTCCAGGCCGCGCTCCTCTGGCGGTGTTGGGCACAGGGGCCCGGCGGCCTCAAAAGCGGCACCCTCGCGGAAGATGAAATCGCGTACATGCGATGGGGAGTGAGGCCCTAGGTGGCGGACTACGAAGTCAAACTGCGCGTAGACGCGGACGCCGACGAGGCGAAGAAGGACCTTGACGAGATCGAGGCCAGGGGCGAGCGCGTCAAGCGTTCGCTCGAAGGCGGCGGCGGCGGCGGTGGCGGCGGCAAGGGCAAGTCCCCGCGCCGGCAGGGCCAGGAGATGGGCGACGAGTTCTCGAAGGTCGCCGGGAAGGCCATCGGCAAGGCGATAGCCGGGTTCGTCGCGCACCAGGTGTCTGGCATCGTGTTCGAGGGGATGCGCACGTTCGGCGGAGACAACACGAACGTCGATCGAGCGCAGGCGGCTGTCGGCGGCGCGATGCAGTTCGGCACGATGGGCGCGATGATGGGCGGCCCGTGGGGCGCGGCGATCGGCGCGCTTGTGGGCGGCGTCACGAGTCTCGTGGGGCAGCTCCAGAAGGAGGATCGGCAGCGGGCCGCAGTCGACCAGGGAATGCGCATGTCGAACTGGGAGTCTGCAAACGGGGCTGCGGCGAGCATTGGAAAGACAGCGCTCTCCGGACTCCTCGATCGCGCGTGGACGGGCAACGGCGGACGCGCGGAGGTTCTGCGCGGGCAGGTGCAGGACACGCTGGGCGTCTACCGGACGGCGCGCAGTCGCCTTGACGAGGCCAGCGGATGGGACCAGGAGGCCGAGGCGTTCAAGGTCCGCCAGGCCGACTACCAGCGCGCGCAGCAGCAGTATTTCGGCGCGCTTCAGGACTGGGCGAACGAGCGGCTTGCCGGCATCGGCAACGCGAAGCCATACGAAGCAGCAGATTTCGGCGATCGGTTCACCTCCGGCGGAATGTACGTAGGCCCGCAGGTGGACGCCGCAGGTGTGAACGACGTACTTGGCGACCGGATGCAGGAGCAGATCGGCCTCCTCCGGCAACTCGTCGACATCTCGAACCAGGGCGCCGGCTACAACTCGGCAAGGCTTGCCGAGATGGTCGAGAAACTAGACAAGCTTTCACTGTGAGGCAACCATGGCAGATATAGACGGAAGCGGATTGGACGACCTGGGCGGCGGCGGCGGTCTCTCCGGAGGAGACGACACGACCTCGTCCGCCCACCTCACCGTGCACAAGGAGGTGACGTTCGGCATCACCGGCGCGCGGAAGGTCGAGACGTGGCAGGGACCGTTCGACGAACTCATCGATACGGCAAAGGCATACGACTTCGCAGGAACCGTCGAAGACCCAGATCTCCCGGAAGGTGGCAGCGACACGTCCGGCGAGGAATGGGGCCTGCCCCGCATCATTGACGCGAAGCTCGTCCGCGAGAACGGCGGCGTCGGGCGGCTCACCGTGGTCAAGACGCAGAACCGCCATGTCGCGCACATCTCGATCGACTTCACGGAGGTGCAGCGCCCGATCAAGACCTGGCACGCGGACAGGGAATCTGACGCTCCCGACCTCGCGGCAATTCGCGCGTGGGAAGCGAAGGAGGAGACCGACTACGCCAACTACGCCGCGTTCACGGGACTGTCGGGCGACACGAAGACCCTCGCGGAGATGATCTTCAAGGGAGTCGAGCATTATTCCGTCTACAGGCCGGTCGTCACTGTCACGCTCACAACAGACGACGCCCCCCAGCTCTCCCTCTATCCGATCGGCAACGTATACGCGGAGCCCGAAATACCCTACGGCTGGACAGACATCCACGGGAAGACCGTGACGGACCTCGTCGCAGGCGACGCCGAGGACTACGTGTGGGTGCTTGGCGCGTCCCGCGCCACGCCGAACGCCGACGGCACGTACCAATGGGTACTCCAGTACCAGGCGTGCGACTCTGTCGAGAAGGCGCTGTTCGAGGGCGAAGTGGAGTCGTCAGCCGATGCGGCAGAAGCCACGGAAGGAGGCGCGGAATGATCGTGCCACCGCGCAGGATGGCGCCAGGCGAACACCTGACCGCCGCCAACTACAACGCGCTCCTCGACTACGTGCGGCGGATCACGCCGCGGCAAGGCGCGAACGTGGCCGTGGACTACCGCCTCGACGGAGCGGTGATTTCTGGGATGCCGGGAGGCAAGACGGACCGGTCGGCCAAACCCTTCACCGTCCGCCTGCACAAGACCGAGGACGACCCTGACGGCCAGTGGGAAATCTACCTCCCGCCCGGCTGCTGCAACGTGGGCGGCACGTGTGACCCCATCAATCCGAAGGCGAACGCGACCTCCGGCCACGAGGATGACGGAGGCGACTGGTATGCGATACACTTCGACCAGAGCCTTGAATTCGCCACAACGGACAATTCCTCGAATACGGGACAGGGTGTTATGGAGTACACCAACTCCTTCGTCGTGTCCGCACACGCAAAAACATCGGCGAAGAGATACGGCGTAGACCTCGCGGGCGCGCCCGCCCGGAAACTACTATGGATCGGCGTGCGCGACCTTAAGCGGTCCACCATAGACTGGGGAGGGTCGCGATACCCTGACTCGGTGCGCTACAAGGACACACCGGGAGACACGTGGTCTTGCGACGTGGCGGAGATTTTCGGCTCCTTTGAAGTCGACTGGAGCCAACCCGGGGCAAGTGCGGCAAACGCCGAGAAGCACTGGAGCTCGGTCCAGTACCGTACCACGCCGATCGACGTGGTACCGCCGCAGGGCACGGGCGTGTCCGGCTTTGACCTCGTGTGGAACCTCGAGGTCGACAGCGACGGAGAACTCGAGGTCAAGAACCTCTTCTGCGTCCGCCAGCTCGCCGCCGTCGCCGGCATCGCCGTGACGGGCGACCAGATGACGGACGTGGAGGGCGCCGAATGGGTCTACGCGAAGATTCACGCGGACGACATGTCGAACGGTGCCGACATCGTGGAGGTCGTCTCCGATCCAGGCAACGACGTCTACAGCGGAGACACGAACATCGTCTGGCTGCCGCTCTACCAGCTCAAGCACAACACGGTCACGGCCGACCACCGCGAGGCGTCCCTGAAGAACGTCCAGCTCTACCGCGCATGAGGGAATGAAGATGAAGAATGTAGCGTCATCCATAATTTTGCATCTTGCGTTCTCCGTTTTCCACGCGCTCCACGCCGTGAACGTCCCGCAGTCGTCCGCCGCCGACTACATCTTCACCATACCCACGCTCACGAACCACATACGCGGTGTTGTCGTCGATGTGGACTCCATGAACGCCTACCGCGTGATACGCAGCGAGGACGCGGACTGGGTCCGCGAGGCGCTGGCCGAACGCAATGCGATTCTTGCGGGGAGCGTGAACGCCACGAGCAACAACGTGGGACCGATTGTCAGGAGAGGCGACATACCAAACGGCCTTGCGTTTAGCGGAAATTCATGGCTCGACGGCGGCGCGCCTCTCCTCGACGGCGTGCGCCTCTACGACGATTTTCCCCAGACCACGAACGTCTACGCGCATGTCACGTACACGAATGGCTACACGAACGCCGTGTCGTACATCACGCAGCCCATGACGAACGGCACGGTGAGCGTCTTCACGAACAGCTGGAGCCAGGCAAGGTTCTATCCTGTCACGAACACGGTCACGAACGTCCACCAGTGGGTCTCGCTCGACCTCTGCCACGGCGTGGACGGCGTGCCGTTCCCGGCGTACTCGAACAACACGCGCTTCGCGCAGCTGACAGGTAGCGAACCGTGGATCCGTTTCCCGTCGTTGCGGGCGATCGCAAATGCGCGAGAAGTCCTGCACGGCACCGTGCGCCTCGCGGACGTTGACTTCATCGCGACAAACGAAGCCACGAGGGTCCTCCTCCAGCAGTACGACAACCTGCCGGTGACGACGAACAGCGCTTATGGCACGCCGGAATACGAACTGTCCGCATGGGACATCCGAGGCGAAGAGTACCATGTCCCTCAATATACGGCCAGGATACCTACCCGCTTCGACTCCTCTCTCGTCACGACCGGCGGCGTGATTCGCGTATCTATCGCGGCGGTCTACATGAAGGTGTATTACTCCTTTGCCCCTCCTGTCACCAACGGAAGCGCCATGGTGCGGCTCACCCGCGCGTGGATGGACCTTTCAGGTGAAAAGCTCGTCGTGTGCGTGCCGATCGACTTGAAGTCCATCTGCTCCACCGTCGCGGTGGCAGCTGGCTATCCGGCGGTTCCGGAGGCTGGAGTTTCCTACCGTGCGCCCTCCGACACGACCCGCCACTGGCAACTGTCAGTCGCATCTTATACAATTGTCTACCGCATATCCCCGTCAACCAAGCTCCCGGACTGGTAAGAAAGGAACCCCATGAAACACAACTTCAAACTCCCTTGCATGATACTTGCAACGGCCCTTGCAGCCACCTTGCACGCAGCCGTCCCGCTCGCGTGGGAAGCACGCCCCAACGCCCCCGCTCCCGCATCATTCGACCGTCACCACGGCGAGACCATCGACTTCCGCTGTACCCTCACCGGCTTCGACGCTGCGTTCGCGCCGGCCGCCGATGTCCGCCTCTGGTACCAAACCAACGGCATGGGCCAGGCGTGGTGGAGCGCGCCCGCCACCGTCCAATCCAACGTCATCACGGCCACCTGGTCCCCCGCCCTCGATCCCGGCGCCGACCGCGTCTCCCTCTTCTTCGGCGCACCATCAAATGTCTACGCCTCCGCCGTCCTCCGCCTCCGGCACAGCCCCGGCTTCACGCCCTCCGTCCTCACGCTCCCCGTCCAACGTCTTGATTTCGCCGCCGTCGAAATCGCCAACGCCCCCTACTACACAAAGGCCGAAACGGAAGCCAAAATCGCCGAGCTCGCCCCCGTGCCCGGCGACTACGAGACCGTGAGCAACCGCGCAATGCGGATTTCACTCCCCGGCGACGAGGGGCATCACCCCAGTGTTTACACGCCGATTTTCAGAGGTCGGGCGGACTCGGCGTCGGAGTCATACTCACTGACCAAGACAGGACAGGCTGCAGCCTACGGCGAGCTAAAATTGAAACAACGGGACCAGGAAGACGGCGAGGGTCTCATCACGAGAGGTTGGTGGCCGACTTTCCTCGACGCATGGAACGCCTGGCATTGGGTGGCGAGTGAAGACTATGTGGACGACGCAATCAACAACATCGACATCCCGTCCCCGCCCGACCTCACGCCCTACGCCACCAAGAGCGCGCTCCAGTCCGTCTCAAACATCGTCGAGAATGTCCGCACCGAATCCGCGCTCGTCTATCGCCTCTACTCCGGCAGCAACGTCGTCGCCGAAGTCACCAACTACAACTCGCAGGTCCACGCGCCGACCCTCCGGCTCATGCAGCTCAACGAGAGCAACGAATACGTGACGGTGTGGACGGAGACAAACGGCCTTGCGCGCACGCTCAACGCGGCCACCGCCTACGCCGACTCCGCCACCAACGAGCTGAGGAATGTTTACGCCCCGCGCGCCTGGTCCCGCACCACGTCCGGCCTCGGCTCCGACGCGCCACAAGACACAACGTGGATTTCTACGCCGCGCACGGTGATCGCCGGTGGTTTCGAGTATGCCAAGATCGTCGATACCTACGGCGAGGTCTGGGTACTTTCGTCTAACGGTATGGGCATGGGCTTCAATCCCGACACCAACGCATACTTCCGCATCACCGCAGATGACGGGACGCCGGTGTTCTCCATCGAGAAGGCTGACGCGCAGGTTGTTGGCGCGTATGCCGAGGGGATTACCGCATCGGCGAACTCCGTAGTCATTCCCGTGCCGGTGGTATCGGCGGAAGCGCCGACGATGTATTGGAGCGCAGCCCTCGAATCGGGCGTATGGGCAGACCAATCCTCACCGCCGACGGGCGCAACCGTCAACTGGTCGGGCTCCGCCGGCACATGGACGTGTACGGTCACGTTCAGCGGCACGCGCCCGCCTTCGATGTTCTTCAAGTTCTCCTTCATCCAGGAAGGCGGCGTCGTGATCCGCAACAACGCCACCACCGACCTCTCGTCCGGCATCTGGGTCAACGGCACGAAGTTCGTGCCGACAGTCAGCGGTAACAACCTCATCTGGACCAAGCAATGATACACGCACTCCAAACCGCCATCCTCTACGCGTGCGTCGCCGCGCTCATCTTGATTGCGTCCGTGGTCATCCTCGCGGGTATGGGCAAGTCGGCAGAGGCCGCGAAGCGTCGGCTTCGGGGAAGCGGCGCTCTCGCCGCTTCACTCGCCCTCGCCGTCGCCTGTACGCTCTTCGCTCGCAAGGGCGTGGTCACGGTCAGCGACCCCTACATCTCCAACAGCGGCTCCTACCTCACGAACGACGTGGCGCATATCTCGATCGCGAAGCGTTCCGCGCTGTTGCCGGATGATACGTCCATCCTCGTTTATGCGCGGCAAGT
>Ga0256407_10012592_pt1 | contig 11470 bp, 5 predicted proteins | sample RumenRJG_04DNA_FD_193489 | JGI IMG/M metagenome (GOLD analysis project Ga0256407, IMG submission 193489) | Bovine rumen microbial communities from Lethbridge, Alberta, Canada - RJG_04 | ecosystem: Host-associated > Mammals > Digestive system > Stomach > Rumen | place: Canada: Alberta | collected... | reverse complement strand
AAAAATAAAATAAAAAGTAAAAAGGTAAAAAAGTAAAGAGGTAAAAAATATAACCTTTAACTCCTTTTAACTCCTTTAATACCTTTAACTCCTAAAATTATTCGTAAATTTGCATGCAAAAGTAAAACAGTAAAAAAGTAAAACTTGAAGGAATTTGTAATATCGGAGGCTAAGGCTGAGACGGCGGTGCTGGTGGGACTCATCACCAAGGATCAGGACGAGGCCAAGACTAAAGAATATCTCGACGAACTGGAGTTCCTGGCTGATACGGCTGGGGCGGTCACCGTGAAGCGGTTTACCCAGAAGGTGGGCGGACCGAGTCAGACGACGTATGTGGGGTCTGGTAAACTCCAGGAGATCAAGGCGTATATCAAACAACAGGAAGATGCTGAAGACCCTGTGGGGATGGTGATCTTTGATGATGAGTTGAGTGCGAAGCAGATGCGGAATATAGAGCAAGAACTGCAGGTGAAGATTCTGGACCGGACTTCGCTGATTCTCGATATCTTTGCCATGCGGGCGCAGACAGCAGAGGCGAAAGCCCAGGTGGAGTTGGCACAGCATCGTTATATGCTGCCCCGTCTGCAGCGACTTTGGACCCACCTGGAGCGTCAGGGCGGTGGTTCCGGCTCTGGTGGTGGAAAGGGTAGTGTGGGACTGCGTGGACCTGGTGAGACCCAGTTGGAGATGGACCGTCGTATCATTCTGCAGCGTATTACCCTGTTGAAACAGCGTCTGGCTGAGATTGACAAGCAGAAGACCACCCAACGGAAGAACCGCGGGCGCCTGATCCGTGTCGCCCTTGTGGGCTATACCAACGTGGGCAAGAGTACGATGATGAACCTGCTCGCCAAGAGTGAGGTGTTTGCAGAGAACAAACTCTTTGCCACCCTCGATACCACCGTGCGCAAGATGACCATCGACAACCTGCCTTTCCTGTTGGCTGATACCGTCGGCTTTATCCGTAAGTTGCCCTCTGACCTCGTGGAGAGTTTCAAGAGCACGCTGGATGAGGTGCGGGAGGCTGATCTGCTCGTGCATGTGGTGGATATCTCACACCCGGACTTTGAGGAGCAGATCCGTGTCGTGGAAGAGACCTTGAAGGAATTAGGCTGCGCCGATAAGCCTGCGATGCTGGTGTTTAATAAGATCGATGCCTACACGTGGGTGGAGAAGGAGGAAGACGACCTGACACCGATGACGAAGGAGAACTATACGCTGGAGGATCTGAAACGGACCTGGATGGCTAACCCCTCCCCCGACCCCTCCCCTAGAACAGGGGCAGGGAGGTATCTCGAGCGCCTCTTCATAAGTGCGAAGCAGAAAGAAAATATTGATGAGCTGCGGGACGTTTTATATAAGCGTGTGCGCGAGCTCCATGTGCAGAAATATCCATATAACGATTTTTTATATCAAGATTATGAGTAACTACAGAAATTTAACACAAACAGAAATTGAGATCTTGGAAAATAATGTCTGCTGGGCGGAGGACTGGCAGCGCGTGATGGTGGCTGACGGGTTCCGGCCCTATAACTTCCACCGTGTGGTGTTTTATGGTGATATCCGTCTCGGTTCCTTTGATAAGATGGTCGAGGTGACGAAGGGCTTTGTGAAGCACTCGGGTATCAACGACGCCACGTTGCGTAATGTGACGGTAGGCGATGACTGTCTGATCGAGAAGGTGGGTAACTATATCAACAACTATACCATCGGTAACGACTGTTATATCTCGAACATCTGTACGCTGGAGACTACCGACGATGCCACCTATGGTGAGGGTAGTGTGATCTCCGTACTCAACGAGATGGGTGACGGTAATGTGACCATCTTCCGTGAGTTGAACAGTCAGTTGGCTGCGTTTATGGTGAAGCATAACCGGGACAAGGTGTTGAAGAAAGCCCTGCAGCAGATGATTGAGGATGAACTCCGTGTGTCGCGTCCTGAGCGTGGCTATATCGGCAACAACGTGAAGATCATCAATGCCAAGGATATCACGAACACGATCATCAAGGGGGACTGCGAGATCAGTGGTGCTGCCCGTCTCTCCGAGTGTACGGTGATGAGCTCGATGGATGCCCCTGTGTTTATCGGTACGGGTGTGATCTGTGAGAACTCGATCATCTGTGACGGTTGCTCGATCAACAACTCCGTGAAGATGCAGGATTGTTTTGTAGGTGAGGCCTGTCAGATCACGAACGGTTTTACGGCTGAGGCGAGCCTGTTTTTTGCCAACTCATTCATGGCGAATGGTGAGGCCTGTGCAGCCTTCTGCGGTCCTTTCTGTGCCAGCCATCATAAGAGTTCCTTGCTGATTGGCGGTGAGTTCTCGTTCTATAACGCCGGCTCTAACACCAACTTCTCGAACCATGCCTATAAGATGGGCCCCCTGCACTATGGCACGTTGGAGCGTGGCACCAAGACCGCCTCTGGCGCCTATATCCTGATGCCTGCCACGATTGGGGCGTTCTCCGTCTGCTTCGGTAAGCTGATGCACCATCCCGACACACGCAACCTGCCGTTCTCGTATCTCGTGGCCTATGGCGATGACTGTTACCTGGTGCCTGGCAGAAACATCACCACGGTAGGTCTCTATCGTGATATCAAGAAATGGCCGAAACGTGACAAGCGTTCGAAGCTGTCGCGGAAGAGCATCATCAACTTCGACTGGCTCTCGCCGTTTACCGTCGGAGAGATTATGGAGGGTATCAAGGTGCTGAAGGCCCTGCGTGAGGCTTCCGGTGATAACGTCTCTACGTATAATTTCCATGAGTATGTGATCAATGCCTCTTCCCTGCGTAAGGGTTTGAAGTATTATGATATTGCCCTGCGTATCTATATGGGTGCCGTGCTGAAGCGTGCCCAGAAGGAAGGTTTCTTCGGACGCCCGAAGAGTATCGTGGGTAAGGGCAGATGGACAGACCTCAGTGGTTTGCTGATGCCTGAGAGTGAGGAGATGCGTCTCGTCCGTGATATCAACAACGGCGACATTGACAATATCCAGCAGTTGCTCGACCGCTTTGCGGAGATCAATGACAACTACAGTGAATACCGTTGGTCGTGGTCGTATCAGATGATTCTCGATTACTATGGGCTTGAGGAGATCACAGAGGAGGATGTGGTTCATATCCATGAGGATTACATCAAAGCCCGTCGTACCTGGATTGCTGAGATCCGCAAGGATGCAGAGAAGGAGTTCTCTATGGGTGATGTGGAGAAAGAAGTCTATGAGGATTTCTTAGAGAAACTTGATCATGAGATAGATTATGAGAATTAAACTTTTTATTTTATGCGCTTTGCTGAGCTTGGGGGCGCAGGCGAAGAAGTATGAGTATCAAAGCGTAGAGGGGGACCTTACGAAAACCCGGATTTATACGCTGGATAATGGTTTGAAGGTTTATCTCTCGGTGAATAATGAGAAGCCGAGGATTCAGACGTATATCGCCGTTAGGACGGGATCGAAGAACGACCCTGCGGAGACGACTGGTCTGGCGCATTATCTGGAGCACCTGATGTTTAAGGGTACGACGCATTTCGGTACGACCAATGCGGAGGCCGAGTCACCCTTGTTGAAGGACATCAAGGACCGCTATGAGCGTTACCGGCTGTTGACAGACCCAGCCCAGCGCAAGCAGGCGTATCACGAGATCGACTCGGTGAGTCAGGTGGCTGCTCAGTATTTCATCCCCAATGAGTACGACAAGCTGATGGCTGCCATCGGGGCTGAGGGCACGAACGCCTTTACCTCGAATGATGTAACCTGCTATACCGAGGATATCCCCGCCAACGAGATCGAGAACTGGGCGAAGATCCAGAGTGACCGTTTCCAGCATATGGTCATCCGTGGGTTCCATACCGAACTGGAGGCGGTATATGAGGAGTATAACATCTATCTGACGAATGACAATGATAAGGTATGGAGTGCGTTAGGCAAGAAACTCACACCGACCCATCCCTATGGTACCCAGACTACTATCGGTACGCAGGAGCACCTGAAGAATCCCTCGATCGTGAACATCGAGAACTACTTCAAGAAGTGGTATGTGCCCAATAATGTGGCGATCTGTATGGCTGGTGACTTTGATCCTGACAAGACCATCGCCCTCATCGACCAGTATTTTGGTGGTTGGAAACCTGGGGCAGATGTCTCTCAGCCCGTGTTCCCTGTGCAGCAGCCTCTGACGGCTCCTACAGACACGACGGTGATTGGTCAGCAGGCCGAACAAGTGTGGATGGGTTGGTTGGCCAAGAAAGCCTCTGACCTGCAGAACGATACCCTCGATGTGATTGCCTCGATGCTGAACAACGGCAAGGCCGGTCTCTTCGACCTGAATCTGAACCAGGCGATGCGTGTGCAGGGTGCTGGCTGTATGAACCAGTCGCTTCAGGACTATTCGTCGTTTGTGATGATGGGTATGCCCAAACCCAACCAGAGTCTGGAGGAGGTGCGTGCGCTGTTGTTAGGGGAAATCGAGAACCTGAAAAAAGGTAACTTCTCCGACGACCTGTTGCCTGCGGTCATCAACAACCTGAAACTCGACTACCAGCGTGCGTTGGAGAATAACCGATGGCGCGTGAGTCAGCATCTCGATGCCTTTATCAATGGAAAGTGTTGGTCGCAGCAGACTGGTCTTCTCGACCGTGTGTCGAAGCTGACGAAGCAGGATATCGTGGATTTCGCCAATCGTTTCTTCACCGATGGCTATGCCACCATCTTCAAGCGTCAGGGTGTTGATACCCTCCAGAAGAAGATTGACAAGCCTGCCATCACCCCGATTCCCACAAACCGTGACTTAGTCAGTCAGTTTGTGAAGGATATCCAGAATAGTCAGATGGAGCCGATTCATCCTGAGTTTGTGGATTTCAATAAGGCGCTGACGATTCTCCCCGCCCAGCCACTCCCTATTTATTATGTGAAGAATACGACTGACAGCCTGTTTACCCTGACCTTCCGCTATGAGTTCGGTCATGAGGACGACAACCGCTATGATATGGTGAGCGACTATCTCGATGTGGTGGGGACGAAGGATCTGACGGCTACTGAGATCAAGCAGCAGTTCTATAACCTCGCCTGCAGTTACAGCGTGAATGTAAATGCCGACAACCTGAACGTCTCGCTCTCTGGACTGAGTGAGCATATGCCGGCTGCCCTGAACCTGTTGGAGGATCTGCTGCAGAATGCCCAGGCGACTCAGGACTCCTACAACAGTTTCGTGGATGTGATCTTGAAGGCTCGTGAGAACCGTAAACAGGACCAGCGTACCTGTTTCGACTACCTGTATCACTACGCCCTCTATGGTCCTCATAATATCCGTCGTGATGATATGACCGAACAGCAGTTACGTGAGACTAATCCCCAGGATCTGCTGGATCTGTTGAAGGCGCTCCGCAGTACGGCCCATAGCGTACTCTATTACGGTCCGATGAGCACTGAGGAACTCTCAAGTCTGTTGGCTCAGGAGCATCCTACACCCAAGGTGTTGAAGCCTGTGCCTGCCGGACAGCCTTATACCCGTGAACTCACCCCGAAGAACGAGGTATGGATCGCGCCCTATGATGCGAAGAATATCTACATGCGCATGTACCATAATGAGAATCGCGCGTGGAACCCTGCCGAGAATGGTGTACAGACACTCTTCAATGAGTATTACGGTTCGGGTATGAACGGTATTGTGTTCCAGGAGATGCGTGAGGCTCGCGGTCTGGCCTATAATGCCGGTGCCGCCTATCTCCGTCCTGACCGCCAGGGGGAGAAGGAGTTCTTCTTCACGCATATCATCTCGCAGAACGATAAGATGATGGACTGCATCAATCAGTTCCATCAGATCCTGGACACCATTCCGCAGAGTGAGGCTGCCTTCCAGATTGCAAAAGAGAGTGTGCTGAAACAGATGGCTACCAGTCGTGTACGTAAGACTGGTATCATCAATCGCTACCTCATGACGAAGCGTCTGGGGTTGGATAAGGATCTCGCCGAGGCGACCTATCAGGCTATCCAGCAGCTCCAGCTGAAGGATATCGTGGCGTTCGAGCAGGCTAATATGGCAAACAAGCCCTTCCGGTATATCATCCTCGGTGATGAGAAGGAACTGGATATGGAGGCGTTAGGCAAGATCGGTCCGATCAAGCGGCTGACACTGGAAGAAATTTTTGGATACTAATACGTGCCCCCTAAGTTAGGGGGCGATAGGGGTCTGAACAAGCGCAGACTCCAGTAATAACAATTTAATGGTCTGATTTACGCTTGTTCAGACCCCCATCCCCCTAACTTAGGGGGCTCAGATTATGGCAAAGAACGTTGAATTTAAGTACGCACCGATGTTTCAGGTGGGTGAAGACAAGACCGAGTATCGCCTTTTGACAAAAGATGGCGTGACAACCGCCGAGTTTGAAGGTAAACAAATCGTAAAGGTCTCTAAGGAGGCCCTGACCCTCTTGGCCCAGCAGGCCTTCCACGATGTGGAGTTCATGCTGCGCCGTGAACATAATGAGCAGGTGGCTAAGATCCTGACCGATCCTGAGGCCTCTGAGAACGACAAGTATGTAGCCCTGCAGTTCCTGCGCAATGCCGAGACGGCCGCCAAGGGTATCCTGCCTTTCTGTCAGGATACGGGTACTGCCATTATTCATGGTGAGAAGGGACAGCAGATCTGGACGGGTTTCGAGGATGAAGAAGCCCTGAGTCTGGGTGTGTTCAACACCTTTACACAGGATAATCTGCGCTATTCCCAGAACGCCCCGTTGAATATGTACGACGAGGTAAACACCCGTTGTAACCTCCCTGCTCAGATCGATATCGAGGCTACCGAGGGTGCTGAGTATAAGTTTGTGATGGTGGCTAAGGGTGGTGGCTCTGCCAACAAGACTTACTTCTATCCGATGACCAAGGCGACGATCCAGAACGAGGGAACCCTTATCCCCTTCCTGGTAGAGAAGATGAAGAGCTTAGGTACTGCTGCTTGTCCGCCGTATCACATTGCCTTTGTGATTGGTGGCACGTCTGCTGAGAAGAACCTGCTGACCGTGAAGCTCGCTTCGATCAAGTTCTATGATGGTCTGCCTACTACTGGCGATGAGACTGGTCGTGCCTTCCGTGATGTGGATCTGGAGCAGAAGCTGCTTGTGGAAGCTCAGAAGATCGGTCTGGGTGCTCAGTTTGGTGGTAAGTACCTGGCTCACGATATCCGCGTGATCCGTCTGCCTCGTCATGGTGCCAGCTGTCCTATTGGTATGGGTGTGTCTTGCTCTGCCGACCGTAACATCAAGGCGAAGATCAATGCCGACGGTATCTGGTTGGAGAAGATGGATGCGAACCCCACAGAACTGATTCCTGAGGAGCTGCGTAAACCCGGTGAGGGTGGCAAGGGTATCGAGATCGATCTGAACGAGGGTATCGATGCCGTGCGCAAGGAACTGTCTAAGTATCCTGTCAGCACTCGTATCAACCTGAAGGGTACGATCATTGTGGCTCGTGATATCGCTCACGCCAAACTGAAGGCTCGTCTGGATGCCGGTGAGGGATTGCCCGACTACTTCAAGAAGTATCCTGTGCTGTATGCCGGTCCTGCCAAGACCCCAGAGGGTTATCCTTGTGGCTCGATGGGCCCGACTACTGCCAATCGTATGGATCCCTATGTGGATGAGTTCCAGGCCAACGGTGCCAGCCTCGTGATGATTGCCAAGGGTAATCGTTCAGACGTCGTGACAGAGGCTTGTAAGAAGCATGGCGGTTTCTACCTCGGTACCATCGGTGGTGTGGCTGCAGTGCTCTCTCAGAGCAGTATCAAGAGCATCGAGTGCGTGGAGTATCCCGAGCTCGGTATGGAGGCTGTCTGGAAGATTGAGGTCGAGGACTTCCCCGCCTTTATCCTCGTGGATGACAAGGGCAATGACTTCTTCAAGACCCTCAAACCCTGGTGCCCGAAGAAAAAGTAAAAGGGTAAAAGGGTAAAAAAGGTAAAAAAGTAAAAAAGGTAAAAGGGTAAAAAAAGTAAAAAGGTAAAAAAGGAGATTGGTATGAGAAATAAAATTTTTTATAATATTTATCTACAGGTCTTCTTACCTTTTTACCTTTTTACTTTTTTACCTTTAAGTGTCAGCGCACAGCGCATTGGTTGTGTGCATACAGGGGACAGGCCATCGACGCGCGGGGATAACCAAGTTCTCCCAATGCCCTATGACTTCGATCCCCAGAAAACCTACCGCATGCCTGTGGTCCTCATCGCCTTCAGCGATGCGGACTTCGCCATGTCTGACCCGCAATCGTATTACCATCGCATGCTCAATGAAAAGGGTTATAACGAAGGGGTAGGGGTAGGCTGTCTGGCCGACTACTTCCGCGATCAGTCGAACGGACGTCTGAACATTCAGTTTGATGTCTATGGCCCTTTTAAGGTCACTCAGACTGCCGGCGGTCATGGCAGCTCCTACTTTGGTGTGGATGTGATGCGGGATGCTGTGAAGCAGTTGTGTGACACCGAAAAGACCGATTTCTCCATCTATGACTGGAAGGGGGACGGGAAGGTGAGTGAGCTGTTCTTCGTGGCAGCCAGTTATGCCGGGAACCAGAAGGTGGGTTATATCTGGCCTAATTCTCAGGACGAACACCTTTTGCTGCCAGGGAATATCTATTCCAACTTTTGTTCGATCGCCACAGAGTTGTGGAGAGACGGTTCCCTGAATGGGTTTGGAACCATCGCCCATGAGATATTTCATGCGCTGGGTCTCCCGGATATCTATCCCCTGGGCACCGCAACCAGCTTCTCGGCGGTCGATGAGTGGGATCTGTTGGATGGCGGTAACAATACTAACAGAGGTTGGTGTCCGCCTAACCTCATGGCTATGGAGAAGATGTATCTGGGCTGGGATCAGCCTGAGGAACTGACGCAGGCTACGAGCATCACGGGCATGAAATCCGCGAGTGCCGGTGGGAAGAGTTATCTCATCCGTAACTCCGGGCAATCCAATGAGTTTTACCTCTTGGAGAACCGCCAACAGGAAGGCTGGGACTATGGCTGTCCGGGTAACGGTCTGATCATCGCGCATGTGGACTTCCAGCAGTTGAGCTGGGGGAACAATGAAGTGAATATCTCTGACACGCATTACCGTTACGATCTGTTCCATGCCGACGGGAAGGATTATAAGGCGTGGGATCCTCAGAACGATGGGAAAGACCCCGGCAAATATACCATGTCGGACTATTTGCGTTGCAAGTTTCTCAGTACGTCGGTCTATCCCTATGGGGAGAACCAGTGCCTGACCAATACCAGTTCTCCGGCAGCGGTTCTCTTCTCGCCCAATGCCGATGGGGAACTGTTGATGTCGAAAGCCATCACGAACATCCGTTTAGCCAGTGACGGCACTATCTCTTTCGATTTTATGACGGATCCGACGGCCATCCGTCGTGTCCTGACAGATGAAGGCCACACCTCTGTATGGTATGACCTTCAAGGTCGTCGACTGCAAGGCAAACCTATGCGTAAAGGCCTTTATATCCATAATCGCCAAAAAGAAAGCATCCGCTAATGCGAATGCTTTTTTACCTTTTTACTTTTTTACCTTTCTTCAGTTTCTGAAGACCAGTCCTTCGCCAAACTCATCGATGATGATCGGTTTGTCGCGATCCACCTCATCAGCCAGGAGCTTTTTCGACAGGTCGTTGAGCACGAACTGTTGGATGGCTCGTTTCACAGGACGGGCTCCAAAGTCAGGATCATAGCCCTCTTCAGCCAGGAAGGCAATCGCCTGAGGCGTGCATTCGAGGGTGATGCCCTGAGGCGCCAGCATCTCCGTGACCTTCTTCATCTGCAGACGCACCACATCGGCAATCTGCTCCTTCGTGAGCGGCGTGAAGGTGATGATCTCGTCGATACGGTTCAGGAACTCCGGACGCATCGTCTGGCGCAACTGTTCACGTGTCGCATTCGAGGTCATGATGATGATCGTGTTCTTGAAGTTGGCGGTTCGTCCCTTGTTGTCGGTCAGCCGGCCATCGTCCAACACCTGTAAGAGGATGTTGAACACATCGGGATGTGCCTTCTCGATCTCGTCGAAGAGTACGACGGAGTAGGGCTTACGGCGCACAGCCTCAGTCAACTGTCCACCTTCATCATAGCCCACATAGCCTGGAGGTGCACCAATCAGACGGGAGACACTGTATTTCTCCTGATATTCCGACATATCGATACGCGTCATCATCGTCTCATCGTTGAAGAGGTAGTCGGCGAGTGTCTTTGCCAGTTCGGTCTTACCGACACCCGTCGTACCCAGGAAGATGAAAGAGGCAATCGGGCGCTTCGGATCCTGCAAGCCTGCACGCGAACGACGTACGGCATCAGAGACGGCTGTGATTGCCTCGTCCTGACCAATCACACGTTTGTGCAATTCTGCTTCGAGGTGCAGCAGTTTCTCACGTTCGCTCTGCATCATCTTCGTGACTGGGATGCCCGTCCAGCGACTTACCACCTCTGCGATATCATCGGCTGTCACTTCCTCACGCACGAGTGAGTCGCCATTCTGGGCTGTTGCCAGTTGCTGTTGGATGGCCTTGATGTCATCTTCGAGGGCTTTCAGTTTCGAGTAGCGGATCTCAGCCACCTTTCCATAGTCGCCCTCACGCTCAGCGCGCTCGGCCTCATACTTCAGGTTCTCGATCTCCTGTTTGTCCTGCTGGATCTTGTTCACCAGCTGGCGCTCACCTTCCCACTTGGCACGGAACTGGGTCTCCTGTTCGCGGAGCTCGGCGATATCTTTATCCAACTGGGCAATTTTGGGTTCATCCCCTTCGCGCTTGATCGCCTCGCGCTCGATTTCGAGTTGGGCCAAGCGACGGGTGATCTCATCGAGTTCCTCGGGTACAGAGTCGCGCTCCATACGCAGTTTGGCGGCTGCCTCGTCCACCAGGTCGATGGCTTTGTCTGGCAGGAACCTTTCTGAGATATAGCGCTCTGAGAGTTGGACGGCAGCGATACAGGCATCATCCTGGATACGTACCTTGTGGTGGTTCTCGTAGCGTTCCTTCAGGCCTCGTAGGATAGAAATAGCAGAGAGCTCGTCCGGCTCATCGACCATCACGGTCTGGAATCGGCGCTCCAGGGCCTTGTCCTTCTCGAAATACTTCTGATATTCGTTCAGGGTTGTCGCACCAATGGCACGCAGTTCTCCACGCGCCAATGCCGGTTTCAGGATGTTGGCGGCATCCATGGCACCCTCACCACCGCCGGCACCTACCAGCGTGTGAATCTCATCGATGAAGAGGATGATACGGCCTTCCGCCTTCGTCACCTCGTTGATGACGCTTTTCAGGCGCTCCTCGAACTCACCCTTGTATTTCGCACCTGCCACGAGGGCACCCATATCGAGGGAGTAGAGCTGCTTGTCCTTCAGGTTTTCAGGCACGTCTCCCCGTACGATACGACCCGCCAGGCCTTCCACAATGGCGGTCTTACCGGTACCTGGTTCACCGATCAGAATG
>Ga0256407_10012590_pt1 | contig 11472 bp, 7 predicted proteins | sample RumenRJG_04DNA_FD_193489 | JGI IMG/M metagenome (GOLD analysis project Ga0256407, IMG submission 193489) | Bovine rumen microbial communities from Lethbridge, Alberta, Canada - RJG_04 | ecosystem: Host-associated > Mammals > Digestive system > Stomach > Rumen | place: Canada: Alberta | collected... | reverse complement strand
GAAAGGATAGAGATCATGGAGGTTGACGCGCATGGCGACATCTGGGCCGTACGTGACTCCACGCTATACAAGGCAGACCTCCGCTCGGGCAAGACCGATTCATGGACCATCGGAGGCAAGCCCGCCGGGGTCAAGTCTACCGACCTGGTCTTCCATGAAGACGAGATCACCCTCTGCTGTACCGACGGTCGCATCATCCGCATCGACCCTGCTACGATGAGGACGGCATCTGTGGAGACATATATCACCCTGAATCCCGATCCGCTGGACAAGAACTATCGGCTTTTCAAAGATTCGGCCGGTCTGGAAATCATCTACTCGGGCGAGCTTTCATGGACCCATAATACCGTCACCGGCGAATGGACGTCGCACAGCTTGCTGATCAAAGACGTGGCCGCCGACGCTTCGGGGCGAGTATGGATCGCCACCGACCATGACGGCGTGCTGATCTACACTCCCGGAGAAGATGCCGCGGAGATATTGGGCCGCAGGCGCTCGTCTGACACGCCCTTCCTTGGCGAATGCGTCCAATGCCTGTACAGCGACAACAGCGGCGTCATGTGGCTGGGCACATACAAGAGCGGCCTGAGCTTCATATACGACAGGAAGAACACATTTGCCCACACTCCTCTTGAAGATGTCACCTCAATCCTGGAAGACAGGTCCGGAATCCTCTGGTTCGGCACCGACGGCAATGGCATCATCCGCTATGATCCCGAAACCGGGAAGCGCACAAGCATCCGGAAGGATTCCAGCAAACTTCTTTCCGACATCGTGGTAAGCAGCACGACCGCTCCTGACGGCTCCCTCTGGTTCGGAGGCTTCCGGGGCGGCCTCACCCATTTCTGCGACGGCAAATGGACTTCTTACAACACGGCCACAGGCAAGCTGGCAAGCAATGACATCTGGGACATCAAATGTTCCGGGGACGGAAAGATATATATAGGGACCCTCGGGGCCGGCCTCCAGGTAATGGACGTCGCCACGGGCGAATCGGAGATCTATAATCATGAGAACAGCGCGCTGAAGGAAGACCATGTCAGCTCGCTCTGCTTCTCCAGAAGCGGGCTCCTATACATCGGGCACGCCAAGGGAGTCGACGTGTTCGACCCGGGAACCGGGGCCATCAAGGCGGTCGGTTCCGAACAGCTGGCAGGACTGCATGTCAGGGATATCTTCATTGACTCAAGGGACCTCCTCTGGATTGCCTCCAACAAGGGTATCCATGCCTATGACATCTCCTCCGGAAAGACATATTCGGTGGATGTCCGGGGCAACTCCATCAATTTCAACACCGTTTCAGTGGCGGAAGACTCTCTGGGCGGCCTCTGGGTATGCTCCAACAATCTGCTCACTCGCATCCAGGTAAATCCGGGGGATGACGGCTGGGATTTCTTCGCAACATCTTACGGAACGAACGAAGGCGTGCCGGACGTGCTCTTTAACAAGAACTCCATGGTCAGCCTCAGGAACGGAGACATACTGACCGGCTGCCAGAGGGGATTCGTAAGGATTGTACCGAAGGACATTCTCGATAACCAGGACTCCACATATGTCATTTTCAGCGGCATCGTCCTTCCTGAGGGAGAGAAAAACGTGGAGCCACATATGACCCTCTCCTGGAAACAGCGCTCCTTCATCATCCACCTGGCTTCTTCCACCATCGGCAAGCCGGGCCAGCCGAGGTTCATCTTCAGCACAGACGGGAGCAAATGGACCCCTACGCCGGACGGCATGCCTGCGGTGCAGTTCGCCAACGCCAAATCCGGCAGGATGAAACTGGAAGTAGCCATTGCCGATGCTGAAGGAAATGCTTCCGGGCCGGTGAGCAGCCTGGACATCACCGTACGTCCGCCATGGTACTTGAGCACGCAGGCCATCCTGCTGTATTCCCTGCTGGCGCTTTCCTTACTTTCCGTACTCTTCCGGATAAGCCAGAAGCGTAGGAAAGAAAGAGAGGAGAAGGCCATCTCTGAGATGAAGCAGATTTTCTTCATCAATATCAGCCATGAGCTCCGCACCCCGCTCTCGCTCATCCTCTCTCCCCTCTCCGATGCCATCGGGAAGGAACAGGACTCGCAGATAAAGGGCAACCTGCTCATCGCCGAAAGGAACGCCCGCAAGCTATTGGACATGGTGAACCAGATGCTGGACCTCAGAAGCCTGATGATGAATGCCCAGAGCGTCCATTTCTCCCGGAAAGACCTCGTGGACACCGTTCGCTCTTCGGTGGAACAGTTCCTTGCCTTGAAGGAAAAAGGCATCACGCTGACCTTACGGACCTCGAATGCCCATTTAGAGATGCTATTTGACGAAGACAAGATCTCGAAGGTGGTGACCAACCTCCTTAGTAACGCCATCAAATATACCGACGAAGGCGGAAGGGTGGATGTGGACCTCTCCCTTGACGGGAGCGATGCCGTCATAAGGGTGTCGGACAATGGCAAGGGAATACCCGACAAGGAGAAGCCGCATCTCTTCGACCGTTTCTGGCAGGGTGAAGGCTCAGCGAACAAGGGCGGAAGCGGAATCGGGCTCAACATTGTCCGGGAATATGTGCGCATGCATGAGGGCCGGGTGGAAGTCTCCGATACTCCCGGAGGCGGCGCGACATTTACCGTGTTCATTCCTGCAAAAGAATGCGAGGCTTCGGGAGAAGGCTTCGTGAAGAGCTCATTGTATCAGGAAGAGACAGCCGCGGATGCCGATACGGCACGGTCCGCCGCAAAGAGGATCAACCTGCTGCTTGTCGACGACAGCGACGACTTCCTGGATTATCTTTCGGGCGTGCTTTCTTCCGAATACAACGTCATCACGGCAACGGACGGACAGGAGGCGCTGAAAAAGATGGAGACTCTTAGCCCGGACATCGTGGTCTCTGACGTGATGATGCCGAACATGGACGGCAACGAGCTATGCCGGAGGATCAAGGCCAATCCGGCGACGACCAACATCCCGGTCGTCATGCTGACGGCAAGGCTCACCGATGAGAATGAGAAGAAAAGCCGTGATTGCGGCGCGGATGACTATTTCACCAAACCGTTCGACATCAAGGTTCTCCAGGAACATATCGCAATCCTCGTCTCCCAGACCGGCATCGACACTTCCGGCAAGCTGAAGGCCCGCATCGAGGAAAGGAAGGTGGTGTCAGTGGACCGCAAATTTGTCGATAAAGTGACGGCCTTCATCGAGGAGAACATCGTGGAAAGCGAATTGAGCGTGGAGCAGATTGCCGAAGCCATGGGCATGTCGAGGGCCAATATCTACCGCCGCATGGTCTCTGCTACGGGCCATACTCCTTCGGAATTCATCAAGATCGTCCGGCTCCGCCACGCCGAAAGGCTACTTATGCAAAGCGGGCTTACCATCTCGGAGATCTGCTACGAGGTAGGCTTTACCTCGCCGCGCTATTTCAGCAAATGCTACAAGGAGTTCTACGGATATCTTCCTTCGCAGGCCAAGCGAAACTCCGAGTCCTAAATAATGAAATGACTTTCAATTATATCGTCTTGAAATAAGTTAACGAAAAAAGTCGGACGTGAGCTAAATAACTGGTGGCTATCGTGTATTCTTGGTGACTATCGAATGATTTGTCTATCAAGTGGTTGATGTATTCCCTCGGTATATTCAAATAATGAACGGAAAATGCGACCAAATGCGACCGAAAATTTCTATAGTTCCGCAGTGTCTTGACATTTCATAACCCTTCTTCAAAAGAACATTTCCTATCAAGTCTCCGGGAGGGGCGTTCCTCTGAAGGTGACATAAATGTAAGTCATTCACTGTGACACGGGAATAATTCTTATCTTTGTATATTACAACATATGGCTATGATAAATCTAGAGAATAATAAAGAAATCCAGGCACTTTATCAGGAGATGGAAAAGGAGGTCAGAAATAATCCGGCTTTCTGTAATCAAGACTTAAGGTCATTTACAACCCAAGTAGGTGAACTATACCCAGAAGAAACAGGGAAAGGGATATTGATTTATGGTAGAGCAACAAATGGCTGGGATGAGGATCACGAAAAGATAGAAGATATCCTTTGGGATCAAACTAAAAGGCCGTTTTTTAGTTTAATCTATCAATTTAGCAAGGAGTTCTTTGGCGATGATTACTGCTATAGTGTTGCTTGGGGAAATATTACTAAACTTGCTCCAGATGGAGGGAATCCATCTGATGAGCTATGGGAAGCCCAGTATTCGGGTATGAGAAAGATCATAAGGAAAGAAGTTGAATTACTTTCTCCAGGAGTTATTGTGCTCGTTACAGGTAATACAGCGGGGGAGCATTGGGATGCCCCTTTCTTTGATGAATATACAGATTTAAAAGAGATTACACATATTGTATGGGCCTATTCAAGAGGGGTAGAATGTACAGCAACTCTATTCAAGAATGATAGGTTTAAGGTCATTGTTACGGATAGACCTGAATATCGTTCTATAAAGGCTCACGCTCAAGCGTTGATACAGTTGATAAACTTTAATACTGTGATGCCTACAGTATAATAAGGCTAGTATTGCTATGATAAAAAATGAGGGTAACGGTCGTACTTCTAAATACTGTGACTGGTGTGGGAAGTATTGTTCTGATACAGGTATTGATACCTGGGGTCATAACTTCTGTTCTGAAAGATGTAAGAGAGCCTATGACAATGCCAATGGTACTGTTGATGGGGGCTATCGTTCAGAATCGTTTGGTCACAAGCTTCATAAAACAGCAAAGAAGATTGTTAAGATAATTGAAACGATTTTGCTGATAGCGATAGGTCTTGTTGTACTTCTGGGTATCCTCCTACCGCTTATCAAGAAATAGAAAAAAGTGTCCAAATGCGACCAAATTTGGGGGATACAAAAAACAAGACTTTGTAAAGTGTTTGAAAATCAACAGCTTACAAAGTCTTGTTGTGCCTCGGACGGGACTCGAACCCGTACAGGCATTACTGCCCAAGGGATTTTCTTGCCACTATGGCTTTCGCCACAGCCAGTGCAACAATCGCACTGCTTTTTGTGGTCTGGACTATTCCTTCTCCATAGGAATTGTTTCCTTTAGGAGTGCCGTGTCTAGTCTCTGCACCTTCCTCTATTTCAGAGGCTTGGCTCAAGATTGCCATCAGCTTTACCCGTTATGGTTTCCTTGAATTTACGGCATTCTACATCTCTCTTTTCAGAGAGTGCACTCAAATGTGCTCTTCCTCGATAATTATCTGTAAGTGCATGACAGTTAGGACAGATTAAACGTAAATTTACCAAGCGATTATCCGTATTATTGCCATTGATATGATGTATCTCAAGCGGAATAGGACGTCCTTGCCATTCCGATAATCCACACGCCTCGCAATAGTTAATGCCTGTTACCTTCTTAAAACGCTCCCTCAATCTCCAGGAACACCTATAGTTGGAATCTTCCACAAAGATTTCATCGTCTTTCATGGATCTTTTCGGTTTGAACTTCAGTCCAACATTCCAACCCTGCCCCGTAAAATGAGACGTATCAAGATGCAACTTTTTTATATATCGATGAATAGTTTTATAGTTTCCACCGATAGGGCGTAAATCAAGTTCTCGGAGAACTCCAGCAATTGAATAGCACTCCGAAACTGCTTTGACGATATCTGCTTCCGAATAATGATTCTTCATGGCAGAGTCAAAGATAATATTAACTCCCGTCTCTTACAAATAATTATTTCAAAGAACTGGTCTAAGTCCCTCGTGTCTACCATTCCACCACCAAGGCTTTAGGAAGTGCAAAGATAATAAATAATTCCTGAAATAATCAAGGACGGCCGACGTAGGCAAGCGTGGCGACACTTACGCGGCACTCCGACGGAGAAATTCCCGCCGAAGCAAGGGCCGCGCGGACCGCGGCATGACAGGCGTTCAGAGTCGCGCCTGTAGTATAGACATCATCCACCAGCAGCACATGGCGCACCCCGCCGAAAGGACGGCACCGGAAGGCATGGGCCACATTCCGCCCCTTCGCCTCGACCGACATCCTCGTCTGAGTCCTGGTACGTCCCGGCCTGGACAGCAGGTCTGTCCTCACAGGGCACCCGAGAGCGGCCGCTATCTCCCGCGCAATCACCTCGGCTTGGTTGTATCCGCGCCTCCACCGGCGAGACCAGTGCAGAGGAACAGGTATGACCATGTCCACATCGGAAAACAAAGACGATCCGGCCAGTCTCTCCCCCAGACGACGCGAATAGCGTCTTCCGGCCGGGAAGTCGGCATGGTACTTAAGTGCCTGCGGAATCTTCCGGTAGCCCGCATCCGAGCTGTAGAAAAACAAGGCGGCGGCATACTCATACGGCCATCTTTCCCCTTCATGACCCTCAGCCTCGAACCGTCGCTGGACCATGGCATTCAGCTTGTCCGCCATCTGGTTGCGTCCCAGCATCCAGAAATATGTATAAGGGATATCAGACTCGCAGGCGGCGCAGAGATGCCTCTCCGAAACCGCAAGTCTGCACCCGCAGACCAGACACCTGCGGGGCATAAAAAAATCGGCCACCGCGATTGCGATGGCCTTGATTTCATTTATGATGTCTCTGAATAACATTACATATTCATACCGCCATCTACCTGGATAACCTGGCCGCTCACATAAGAAGACAGGTCGCAGGCGAGGAAGGTTGCTACGTTTGCGATATCCTCGACAGTACCGCCGCGACGGAGAGGAATCTTCTCGATCCATTCCTTGCGGATCTCCTCAGGAAGAGCCTGGGTCATAGGAGTGTCGATGAAGCCCGGAGCGATCGCATTGGCACGGATGCCCCTGCGGCCCATTTCCTGGCTGATGCTCTTTGCGAGAGCGATAAGGCCGGCCTTTGAAGCGGCATAGTTGCACTGTGAAGCGTTTCCATGCACACCTACGACTGATGACATATTGATAATGCTTCCGCCTCTCTGACGCATCATGACAGGAGTAAGAGCGTGGATGAAGTTGAAAGCAGACTTAAGGTTGACTGCAATGACTGCATCCCACTGACCTTCGGTCATCTTAAGCATAAGACCATCCTTGGTAATACCTGCGTTGTTCACCAGAATATCGACCTTGCCGAAATCAGCCACGATCTGGTCTACAACAGTGTGAGTCTCCTCGAAATTGGCAGCGTTGGAAGCATAAGCCTTTACCTTATGGCCAAAAGCCTCGATCTCGGCTACAGTCTTCTGAGCATCTTCGTTGATTACGAGGTCAGTGATTGCTACATCAGCTCCCTCGGAAGCGAATTTCAAGGCGATTGCCTTGCCAATTCCTCTGGCGGCGCCCGTTATAAGGGCTACCTTTCCTTCTAAAAGTCCCATGATATTCAAATGTTTTTTAATGGTTTCTGTTTTAATACTACCGTCTGGTTTAAAGTATCAAGCGTGCAAAAATAATAATAATCGTCAGAAAATGAAACAATAATTGACTACCTTTGTGAACACATAAGAAATACCATGGCTTCAGAAATCAGAAATACCGCTCTCTGGGAGTCCGGGGAGCTGAAAATCGAATGGGTCCGCAGGCACATGCCCCTTCTCGACGGACTCCAGAAGGAATTCACCCTCAACAAACCATTCAAAGGTCTCAAAATAGCGCTCTCAGTACACCTTGAGGCCAAGACCGCACATCTCTGCGAAGTCCTTGCCAGCGGCGGGGCCGAGATGTACATAACCGGCAGCAATCCTCTCAGCACGCAGGACGACATCGCCGCCGCCCTCGTCCATGAAGGCCTCAACGTCTTCGCCGTCCACGGCGCGACCCCGGAAGAGTACGAAAGCGGCATCCGCAGGGTCATCGAAATCGGCCCTGACATCATAATCGACGATGGTGGCGATCTTGTCAACATGATCCACAGCGAATTCCCGCAGCTCATCCCTAACGTCATCGGAGGCTGCGAAGAGACCACCACAGGCATCCTCCGCCTGCAGAACCTCAACCGCGAGAAAGCCCTGAAGTTCCCGATGATGCTGGTCAATGACGCCGCCTGCAAGCACTTCTTCGACAACCGCTACGGCACAGGCCAGTCCGTATGGGACGGAATCAACCGCACGACCAACCTTATCGTCGCCGGCAAGACCGTCGTAGTCGCAGGCTACGGCTGGTGCGGCAAAGGCGTCGCCATGAGGGCCCAAGGACTCGGCGCCAAAGTCATAATCACCGAAGTCGACCCGATCAAGGCCATGGAGGCCGTAATGGACGGTTTCAATGTCATGACCATGAAACAGGCAGCGGCTGAAGGCGACATCTTCGTCACCGTAACAGGCTGCGACGACGTCATAACGACAGAGCACTTCCCGCTCATGAAAGACGGCGCCATCCTCTGCAACGCCGGCCACTTCGACTGCGAAGTAGCTGTCGCAAAACTGAGAGAATATGCCGTCAGCGAAGCCCCTGCCCGCAACAACATAATGGGCTATAAACTCCCGGACGGCCGCACGGTATATGTAATCGCGGAAGGCCGCCTCGTCAACCTCGCCGCCGGCGACGGACACCCGGCCGAGATCATGGACATGTCCTTCGCGATCCAGGCCCTCAGCGCCAAGTATCTGGCCGACCACCGCGACACCATCTGCCGCGAGCCCGGCAAGATGCTGAACAACGTCCCTGCCGAGATCGACCGCGAAGTAGCCGACAGAAAACTCAAGGACTGGGGCATCGAAATCGATGTCCTCACCCCGGAACAGCATAAGTACCTATACGGAGAATAGAAAACAGCAGACAAAGACATGAGACTAATCCCTATCTACGCCTGGAACAAAAGCATTTACAACTTCAACCAGCGGAACCGCAGATTCGTAAAGCAGCCGTGGGCCCAGGGCGTGATTCTTCTCGCCTGTGTAGTGATAGCCATGCTCCTTGCCAATCTGCCTGCCACAAAACACATCTACCACAGCATTCTCGAGACCAGTCTGTCCATCAACGTCGCGCCACCTGAGGGAGGCGGCTTCGTCTTCCCGACCGGAATGACCGTGGAGAAATTCATCAACGACATACTGATGGTGATATTCTTCTTCACCGTCGGTCTCGAAATCAAGCGCGAAGTAGCCTACGGCGAACTCAGCACCCCGAAGAAAGCGATAATGCCGATCATCGCCGCCTTTGGCGGAGTCGTCATGCCGGCCGTAATCTACACCCTCGTCAACAACGGCACGGCTGCTTCCAGCGGCTGGGGCATACCTACCGCGACCGATATCGCCTTCGCCGTCGGAATACTCTCGATACTGGGAGACAAAGTCCCTGTATCGCTGAAGGTCTTCCTGACAGCCCTGGCCATCGCCGACGACCTTATCGCCATACTCGTCGTCGCCATCTTCTACGGCGGCAGCATCAACCTCGGGCTTCTCGGAATCGCCCTGCTTCTGATCGTTCTGATTCTGATCATGAACAAGCTGGGAGAAAAACGCGCCTGGTACTACTTCATCCCGGCGATCGCGGTCTGGGTCCTCTTCTACTACTCCGGCATACATGCTACCATGTCGGGCGTAGTCATGGCCTTCCTGATTCCTTCCAAGCCGAGATACACCAAAGAATACTATTTCAACAAGCGCGACTACTATCGCCATAAACTCGTCGAGCTGGACGTCATCCATGACGAAAGCGGCTGGCCGAACGGGCCGCAGAGACATGTGCTCCGCACCCTCAGCCGCACCTCGAAGAACTGCATCGGCCTCAGCGACCGCCTGGAGCATAATCTCGGCAAATGGGTCAACTTCCTGATCATGCCGATCTTCGCCCTTGCCAACGCCGGTGTGGAGATTCCGGATGTCTCCTACTTCAACGTATTCCAGTTCTCTCCAGAGCTCGGAGGCGTCAGCATGGGTATATTCCTCGGCCTCCTTATCGGAAAACCTCTCGGAATCACCCTGGCCAGCTGGATCGCAGTCAAGACAAAAGTCGGAGCCATGCCGGAGAAAGGCACATGGAAGATGCTCTTCGCAGTAGCCTGCCTCGGCGGTATAGGCTTCACCATGTCCATATTCGTGGACACCCTGTCCTTCGGAGAACAGACCCCTGAAATCACCGCCCAGCTGCGCGATATGGGCAAGGTTGCCGTATTGATGGGCTCGTTATTTGCAGGATTGCTCGGCAGCACGCTTATAAACATCGTGCATGGAATAGAGAAAAAATAAACCTTAAACCACATTGAAATGTTTGCAAAAGAAGTATATGTAAGAAGGCGCAAGACCCTTCTCGACAAGCTTGTCGCAGAGGGCTGCAAAGGAATAGTTCTCTTCATCGGAAACGTAGAGGCCCCGGCCCAGTACAAGGACAACTGCTACAAATGGAGGCAGGACAGCTCCTGGCTGTACTACTTCGGTCTTGACGATCCGCGCTTCGCTGCAACCATCGATATAGAGTCCGGAAAGGAGACGATCTACGCTGATGACGTAGAAATCGGAGACATAATATGGATGGGCCCACAGCCTACCGTAAAATCCAAGGCCGAGAGCGTCGGAGTCGCCGCTTCCGCTCCTTACATGGACGTATGCAAAGCCGTAGAGAAGGCTGTCTCATCAGGACGCAAGGTGCATTTCCTTCCTCCATCAAGATACTACAACACAATGATGCTCAAGAGTCTCGTCGGAGAAACTGAAGCCTCTGAACAGCTGATAAAGGCCGTAATCTCCATGCGTCTTATCAAAGAGCCATGCGAAATAGAGCAGCTCGACGACGCCGGAGCCCTCGGGCAGGAAATGCATACGATTGCCAGGGACAGCATAGTGCCGGGAATAATCGAGCAGGAAATAGTCGGCAAGATGGAAGGCGTGACCCTCTCCAAAGGTTGGGGCGTTTCCTTCCCGACGATTCTTACCCAGCACGGCGAGACCCTGCACAACCACCTGCACGACAAGGTCATAGAACCGGGCAAGCTCATGGTGATAGACGCAGGAGCTGAGAACAACATGCATTATGCATCCGACTATACCCGCACATATCCTACCTCAGGAAAGTTCACCACGAAGCAGCGTGAGGTATACCAGATAGTCTGCGACACCAACAACTACGCCTTCAGCCTCACACGTCCGGGAATAACCTACCGCGAGGTACACCTCGCCGCAGCCAAGAAGATGCTCGAAGGCCTCTCAGCCCTCGGTCTTGTCAAGGGAGACCTCGACGAGATGACGGCAGCCGGCGTCTGCGGTCTGTTCCAGCCTCACGGCCTCGGCCACAACATGGGTATGGACGTGCATGACATGGAGGATCTCGGCGAAAATCTCGTCGGATACGATCCTGACCAGAAGAGATCGTCCCAGCTCGGCCTGGGCAGTCTCAGGATGGCCCGCCGCCTGAAACCGGGCCATGTAATCACGGACGAACCGGGCATCTACTTCATCCCGGCCCTTATCGAGCAGTGGAAGAAAGAAGGGACAAACAGCCAGTTCGTCAACTTCAAGGCACTTGAGAGTTACTACGACTTCGGAGGAATCCGTCTGGAGGATGACGTTCTCGTTACGGAGGACGGAGCACGCAGACTGGGTCCGGGCC
>Ga0256407_10012589_pt1 | contig 11473 bp, 7 predicted proteins | sample RumenRJG_04DNA_FD_193489 | JGI IMG/M metagenome (GOLD analysis project Ga0256407, IMG submission 193489) | Bovine rumen microbial communities from Lethbridge, Alberta, Canada - RJG_04 | ecosystem: Host-associated > Mammals > Digestive system > Stomach > Rumen | place: Canada: Alberta | collected... | reverse complement strand
TTTTTTTTTTTGAAAATAATATTTTTTTTTTTTTTTTATAAAATTTTTTTTTTTTTTTTTTTTTTTTTTAAATTTTTGAAAATACTTTTTTACAATTTAAACAATAATATAATTTTCCACCTTGACTTAATTCTTTTATTTCATTTACTTTTTCATTTGTTAAAGTAACTTGACCAATATTTTTAATTTCAATTCCTGCAATATTACATTGAATGTATAATTTATGTTGACAAAAATAATTTTGATAAAAATTTTTTTTTAGTTCAATTCCTTCATTCATAATAATTCCATTATTTAAATTTTCTGAAATATATTTTTTACATTTTTGCATTAAATCTTGAAAATTATATTTTTGTGCTAATTCATAAAATTGAACTACTTTATCATTTGATAATTTTAAATGAGATACTATAATATTTAAAAGACTTTTTGCTCTATATCTAAATAAAACAAAAAAAATTTCTTTTAAAATCTCAATATCAATTTTTGATATTTCTTCATTAAAATTTGAATAAATAAATTTTAGAATATTAAACATTGTTACAAAGTTAATATCATTAAAAATATAAACATTTGATTTTTGTGTACAATTAATCAAATTTTTCAAAGCAAGTGAAAAATTAAATAAAATTTTTTTATTTAAATATAATTCTTTAGTTTTATCTTCATTATTAAAAGAACAAATCATATCACTACAATCTTTATAATTTAATAAATTTTCATATGAAATTAAATTTTCATTATTCCATTTAATATTAATTTTTTCTAATGAAGTTTTAAAAGCATAACAATCTTCATAACATTTAAATTGTCCAATTAAATATAAGAAACCATTATAAACAAATATATTTGTATTTGAAATTGCTTCTGGTTCAAAAAGTCTAGGTTTTAACATTGAAATTTCTTCTTTTTCATAATCATATAAATATAATTTTCCATTATTATGAATATATATTAAATTTTTATATAAACAACAAGAAAAAAATCCAAATTTTATATCATTTTCAATTTTTGAAAAATTAAAAGAAATATTTGGTTCTATATTAAATTCAACAATTTCAGAACTTTCAAAAATATTATTTTTATGTAAATTTATCAAAGTATTTGAATAAAAAACATCATCAAAGAATTTTCCTCCAATTAATAAAACTTTATTTTCATTAATATTAATACAAGAAACATCATAAGTATTAGAAAGATAATTTAAACTTGAATTATCATTATGATAAATTTGATTAATTTCTTCAATATTCCATTCAAGTTCTTTTAAATTAAAACTAAATAAATGATTTATACTAATATCTCCACTAAATTTTTGTACTCCACCAAAAAAAAAAATTTTTCCTCCTAATAAAAAAGAAGTAAAAGTTTCATTTCTTGCTTTTGGCGGAACACCTTTTTGTTGAATTAAATTAAAGGAATTATCAATAATATTAAATTCAATTAAAGAATATCTATAATCACTATTATATGATGAATCATAAGTATATAAATATATTATTTTATTATTTGGGTTTAAAATTGGATAAAAACAATCATAAATCATATTATGAAAAGTAATTTGTGTATTTTCTAAATTTATTTTTGCATATATATTTTCTTGTGTATTTTGCTTTGTTGATGGAAAAAGATAAACTTCATTTTCTATTAATATTGATTTACATTTTGAAAAAAAATTATCTGATTTTTTTAATTCTTTTGTATCTAAATATATTTTTTCCCATATTGGAAATTGAGATGGATTTTGTATTGTTGTTGTATTATTTACTGGTGAATGGTCTTTTTTTGATGTATTATTTGATGTTGAAATATTTGTTCTTTTTTTCATTTTTTAAAATATTTAAAGTCAAAAAATATTTAAATAATATTCTTTTAATAATTTTAAATGAAAAATAATTAGAAAAATAAATAAAAAAATTATAATTAATCTTAAAAAAATTATTTTACAATTATTTAATTTTATTTATTTATTTCATTGTATGTAAATAAGACCAAGAAAGTCCATTAAATACATTCATATTAGTAAATAAATTATTATTAGGATTTACGAAGTCATTTGAATCATTATCATAATTTTGATATTTTTCTTTTTTCCATTCTTTATATGATTTTCCAGTTAAAACTTTAAATAAAGCTTCTTTTTCTTCAGTTCTTTTATTTAAATATTGTTTTGATGATTGTATAATTTCAAAAACTTTTTGATGTAATTTATCATAATATTCTCCTGCTTTTTTAAATTTATTATATGTCTTTATATATAAATTTGCATTATCATTTAAATTATCAAAAAATTTTTGAGCTTCTTGGGGAATTACTACTTCAGTTTTAGAAGATGGAATTTTAAAAATTGCATCACTTACTTCTTGTTTACATTTTTCAATTTCATTTGATTTTTTTTTTAATTCTACAATTTTTTGATCAATAATTGCTCTTTCTGCTTTTAAAATAACATCTTCATTAATATTTTCATTATCCATATTCATAAATGAATGAATAATTTTATTATCACTATTAATATAATCAAAAATTGAATTTTTCATATTTTCAATATCTTTACTTAATTCTTTTAATTCTAATATTTTTGTTTTAACTAATTCTTCTTCTTTAGATAAATTTGTTTTAAGAACTTTTGCACCTGGAATTTTCTCATTTAAACAACCTTGAGATTCAGATAATAATTGAAATTTGGGTCCATTATTCAATAAATTTTCTTTTTCTTTTTGATCATATTGACTTGTTTGATTTAAATTATTAATATAATTATTTAATCCCATTATTAATTTTTGATTTAATTTATTTGAAGGAATCATAATCCATTTTGCTTCTCCAAATTGCATTCTAAAACTATTATCTTCATTTTCTTCTGCTTTCATTTCTTTTAATGTATCATTTAAAATTTTTGTAGTTGCTTGAGAATGATTTATTATATTTTGAATTGGATTTAATAATCCAATATAACCACCTAAATTTTGTACAACTTCAATATTTTTCCATATATCTTTTGGTATAGTTATATTATAAGTTGTATATTGTTCTTCATTATTTGATACTAATTTTTGAGGAAGCTCAAATGAATCAATAAATGTATTTATTTTATCTTGAGTTTCTAAATCGTTAATTTTTGTTTTGCAATATTGATTCATTTCTTTTTTAAAATTATCAATTTTAACTTTTAAATTAGGAGGAATAATATTATTTAGTATTTGTATTTTATTATAGTAATCACTATCTTTTGGTGGTTGATTAGAACCAATATATAAATCAGTTGGAACTAAAGGTTCTATTCTAATTATTTCTTCAATTTTCTCATCTTTTAAATTAACTTCTCCATCATGATAAATATTTAAATTTTTTTGATACATATCTTCACCTTCTTTTTGTTCTTTTTCAAAAAGACTTTCAAAACTTTTAATATTTGTATAATTACTAAATTCTTTAATATTTTTTTGACATTCTTTTAAATGTCTAACTCCTAAAAATTGATAACCCAAAGCATATTTATATCTAGAACCAGTTTTATTAAATTCTTCCATTTCTTTTTCTTTTAATTTAAAATACATTTTTGCTTTATAAAAAAAATATCTATTCAATAAAAACTTTTTATAAACTTGATCACCATATTTATCAAGTGGATCATCTTCACATAAATAATAACATTTAGAATATAAACTACAAATTCCATTATAATTTTTAGCAACATACTCAAAAGCTTTTTGTGACCTTTCACCAATATCAATAAAAGTCATTTGTGCTTTTATAATTGATAATTTTTTACATAATAAAATTGGATTTGGTGATAAATCATATGGTAATTGTGAATTTGGGATTTTAACATGTGCTTCTCTTTTAATAAGATCAAATAAATAATATGCTTGTCTAAAATCTTTTATTGTAACTATATCATTTGTATTTGTTCTTTCTAATTTTTTTAATCTCAATGAACCTATTAAAAAATAACAAATTGCTAAATTGAATAAAGAATTATAAAATTCAAATTCAATATCATTTGATTTCCATTGACTATTTTTTAATGTATCATTCCATATAAAGTCTATATCTACACCTTTATTTTTATCACCAAATGAAATTTTTGATTTTAATGCATATAAATGACTTATATATAATGTTAATATGTTTTTTAAATGTTCAGCTTTTTCTAATGTTTCACATGTTACTCCTTGATTTGATATTACATTTCTAGCGTTTTGCAATTCATCTATAAATAATAGTATATTATTATCTGATAATTTTATTTTTTTAAAGAAATCTAATAATGGTGATTTAAAATTTATTTGTTTTGGTGTTTTCAATTTATTAGGAATCATTTTTTATAATATTAATTATAGATTTTTTATTTTATTTGATATATATGAATAAAATATTAATTTTATCTATTTTATATTTAGTTTTCAATGAATCAGTTATTTTTTTTTGTTTTTTTGGAATTTTAATTTATGATTTAAAATATTTGAATTAAATTATTTTTTTATTTTTTTCTTTTAAAAAAATTAAAATTTTAATAGGTTTTATTTTTTATTTTTATTTAATTACTATATACATAAATTGAAAAAATTAAAATTTCTTAATTTTATAGTAATAATCTTTTGTATATGATTTTTTTTATTATTAAATTGGCTAACACTTTTTTTTTAAAATTAAAACAAATTTATATTAATATCTTTTATCTATTTTATTATTTTTATTATTAAAATCATTTATAGTAAAAAAATAAAATATTTATAATAATAGAAAAATTTTGATATAAATTTGTAAAGATTTCGAATTCAATTAATGATAAATAAAAAATTGTGATTTTGATATAAAATAAAATGAATTTTTAATAATATTATTTCTAATATCTATTATGATCTAAATTGATTTAATATAAAATCATTTTTGTTTATTTATATTTTTTTTTTTTCAATTTTTAAATATTATTTTTATTTTTTCCTAAACAATGGACCAAAATCCAAATAATATTAATGACCCAAAAGAAAATCAAGGAGAAAATGAAAATGAAAATGAAAATAAAATTGAAAGTGAAATTAAAAAAGATGATGAAAATAAAAATGAAAATCTAGAACAAACTGAAATAAATAAAAAAAATGAAAACGAAATTGATACTCAAAAAAAAAATGAAAATGAAGATGAAAATCAAAATTCAAATCAACAAGAAACAATTATGAATAAATTAATTGAAGAAATAAATGAAAAATGTAAAAATTTAGAATCATTAAAAGATGTAAGAGAAGTTATAAAAAAATATTTTACTTTGGAAGAAAGTTCAATTAATGAAATTAAAAAATTTAATAATCAACATTTAAATTCTCAAATTTATAATTTATTATATCAACATTTTTTTGACGAAAATGATCCATTAATTTTAAGAAAAAAAAGTTATTATGAAAGAGATGTTTTAAATTCATTTTTTCAGTTTTATTTTACTCAAGATATTGTTTCTATTATTAAAAGTAATTATTCTGGAACTGATAAAAAAGAAGTAAATAATAAAGATATTTTTGTTAAAATACAAAATTCAATTTTGATAAATGCAATTAATTTTGTTAAAAAAATTATCAAATTTGATACTGTTCCAATGTTTATTTTTTATCCTGTTAAAAAATTATTTTTTTCTAAAATTGAAGAAATTTTAATTCAGGTTTATCAATTTAAAGTTGATATTGATCCATTTTTATCAACAAAAAAATTTGAATATTTAAAAAAACAATTTCAAGATATTGCTGATGGTAAAATTGAAATTTTTGATAAATCATTTTTTAATAAAGAAGAGAAACTTTTATTTTTTAAAGTTTTAGTTTTATGTAATTGGAAATATATTAATAATAGTGAAAATAATAAAAAAATATTTTATAATAATCTTAAAAATTATATAACTTTAATTGGATTAAAGGATATTTTTAATGATGTTGTTGGAGAATTTCAAAAAATTATTGAAATTAAAGATGGAACACAAATTAAAACTGATTTAGATAATATAAAAGAAGAAATTTTAAATAAATTTGAAACAGAAGAAAAATATTTATTTTTTATAATGTCTTTTTCAATAATGTTAAATGGTCTTGCTCAAGTATTAATGAAAAATAAGGATAAAGAAAGTGATATGACATTAATTCCAAAATTAAAATGTTCATCAAAAGAAAGACAATTTTTAATTCATTTATTATTTACATTTAATGGAATTCAAATTAATTATTATTTAGAAAGTAATATTTATCAAGGATTATTAAAATCATATACTAAAGTTTTATATACTCCTAATTTTGAAAGAAAGGAAGTAATTAAATTTGACAAATTAATAAAATTACTTACAAATTTAGCAAATAATAAACCAGATGATAATATAACATTAAATGACTTAGAAATAAATGTTTTATCCAATTTATTAGGTTTATTTATAAAACAAAAAAGAGAAATTTTTGAAATATCTGATTATAAATTCCCAATAAATATTCCTATAAATATTCAAAATTCTATAGCATTACTTCAAAGAAATGTAAAAAGTATTCATTCATTTATTCAATATGATATAAAACAATTATCATTAGTTCCTTTAAGTCATAGAAAAACTTCAAGTCAAATATGTATTTTAATAGATGGGAAATTTTCAAATAAATTTAATCTTCCAACATTAAATTCATTTTTATATCAAAATATCAATTCAAATTGTGATTTCTATACTTATAGATGGCAAACTCCAATAAATAATGCTGAATTATTTTATAATAAAAAAGTTGCAAAATTTTATGGTAAATTACTTGCTTATATAATTACTTCAAGAACAATATTTAAATTTCAATGTATTAATTTAATTGGTTATTCTTTTGGTTGTCATGTAATTAAACATTGTTTAATTGAATTAAATAAAATTTCTTCAAAAATTGATACTGATGATATTTTAAATGATGTTATTTTTATTGGAGGAGCTACTAATTTAAATATGGTTAAATTTCCTAATATTTTAAATAATATTGGTGGTAGAATTATTAATGTTTTTTCTGAAAGAGATATAATTTTAAAAGAATATAATGAAGAATGTATGGGATTAAGAATGCTTGTTAATAATACTCCTTATAAAACTTCTCATTCTATTATTAATATTAATTTATCTCATAAAGAAATTACTCAATTTGATTATTTAAATCATATTCCTAGGATTATTAATGATGATATTATATTAGTTTAATCATTTATTATTAAATGATTTATTTATGGAGTTTTAATTTATTTAAATACTATTTAAAAAAATTTTATTTAAATTTATTCAATCATAAATTAAATTTTTTAAAGATATTAAAATTTCCTTTTTATTATTATACAATTTAAAAGAAAGAAAATAGGTAATTGAAATATCAAATATTATTTTATTTTGAATAAATTATTTCAATATTTTTTAATTAAAAATAATTATTGCCTTTTTCATTATAATAATTAATATTTATATTTTTATTTTTAATTTTAAAAAAATTTTTGTAGTGCTCATGTCTTCAAAGGATGATAAAAAAATAATTGTTAATGCCTCAGATATAAATCAATTTAAAGAAATGCTTGATTCATTTAATAATGATTTAACTCAATTAAATAAAAAATTTATTCTCATTTCACAATGTACTTTAATTATTATTTAATACTATAGATTTCAACAATAAATTTTTTGATAAAGTTTCAAATGAAGATTATTTATATGATGAAAAAATGTAAAAATAAAATATAAAAAATTTTAGATATGAAAAAGAAAAGAATGAAATAAGAAATACATCTTCAAAAAAGAAAAAAAAACCAAAAAATCAATCATCAATTTTATCATTTACATTAAATGCCCATTCAATTAATATTTCAGATAATGAATTAGAAAAAGATGATGAAAAAAGTAATAAAAAAAAAAATAAAATAATAAAAGATTCTCAAACAAATAGTACTAATATGAATACTTCAGATAAAATAGTTGAAATAAAAGATGATTCTTATATGATTAATAATAATAAAATTGATAAAAAGAAAAATAAAGATAAGGATTATAATAAAATTAATGATAAAATAAATATAGATGATAATAATAATTCTGAATCTTCAAAAGAAGAAATAAATAATTTTAATCAAACATTATTTAATTATAAAGAATATAAACCAATAAAAAGAAAATATACAGAAAAAGAAATTTCTTTAAATAAAAAAATAAGAAAAAATTCTGGAAATAATAATTGGATAAAAAAAGATAGTAAAGAAAGAATTAAAAATGATAAAAATAATATTATTGAATTATTAAGTAATTCAAGTAAATCATCATCAGATCATTTTTCAAGTATTGAAGAAGAATTTAAAAACATACCTAAAAATGATAAAAAAATATTACATATAATAAATGAAGATAATGAAACAAGTAAAAAAAAAGAAAAAGAAAATAAAAAAGAAATAGAAATAAAAAAAATTCCAACTCCTTCATCAGAATCATCAATTTCTTCATTAGAATTTAATTCAAGAGTTCAAAGTAAAAATAAACAAAATAATTTTAATAATAATTTCCAAATAAATCCAACAAAAATTAATAATCCATTAACTAAATATCAAGAATTTTTAATGTTTAAAAATCCAAATACAAATCAAATTATTGAAAATGAAAAAGAAAAAATAAATTCTAAAATTCAACAAAGAAATTTTTTAATTAATGATATTAATAATCAAATGGATAATTTAAGTAAAGAAGAATCAATAAAAATTAATAATACAAAAGAAAGTAATCAAAATAATTATAAATTAAATATTCAAACTCAAGAACCAACATATGATGAATTTTATAAATTAAAACATAATGATAAGATAAATAGAAGGTCATTTCCTTCAAATAAAAATATAAAAATTAAAAAAAATAATAATATAAGTTTAATCGAAAATACTAGAAATAGAAAAGAAAGAGAGAAAATGCAAGGACATAAATGTGAACAATGTCAAAAATTTTATGATATTATGGGAGATAATGGTGATAAATTCTGTGAAGAATGCTCAAGACATAGAACAAATAATAATATTAATACTACTCCAAAAAGTTTTTATGATTTATCATTTTAGAAATTTGTATTTTATATTATTATATATATTATGGAAAATTAAATTAAATTTTAGAATAAATTCCAATATATTTTTTTTAATATAAAATTAAAAATATACTTTCAAAAATATAAAAAAATATAAATATTGATTTTCATATATCTCAAAAAATATGTTGAATAAAAATAAAAATTATATAAAAAATTATAAATCTGAATTATAACTCATATTACTTTTATAATCTTGGATTAAATTTTTCAAATTTATAACAGGCCTTAAATCTTCTATTTTCAATTTTGTACCAGTTATGGGACATTTACCTCTTCTTCTAATTTCTTCCTCAATATTTTTTCTTTCGAAAATATGACCATTAGGCGTTGAGACTGGATCTACCATAATATCACCTCCAATTGGACATATTAAATATTGTTTTATTCTTTCTTTTGAATATGTTGAACTATCACTCATAAAACTATTAGTTGTATTATTATTACTATTATTTCCCCAAGATAAAAAATGAGAAATTGTCTTTCTAAAATGATTTGTTAATTCTAAATCATTTAAAGATATAATATTTGAACATTCTGTAATTATTTCTTCTTTTTGAAACAAATTTTTTAAAATATAATTTGTTTTACCAAAATATTTTATTATTTTAATGTTATTTTCTTTTTTATTTTCAAATGAAATTATTAAATCAAAATTTGTTTTAATATGAATATTTTTTAAATTTTCAAAATCTGAATATGTCACATTTAAAACAGATTTTGAATCACTAAACATTATTCTGTTATTTGAATATTCAATGTTTTCCCTAAAATAATGATGTTGAAAAAGTTTAGTTAAGTTTTTAACTCCCTCATTGTCCTTATCTCCTATAATCATTATATTTATGATGTTTCTTTGATTAAAAATATAACTACCATATGTACATTCATGATTACAATTAAATACTATTGATTTTCCACATTTTTCACAATTACCCATTATAAAATTTTAAATAATCAACAAATTTATTATTATTTTATTGAAAATTTTATCATTGTTAAATTTAATATAAAATCAAAAATATAAATTACAATAAAAATATAAGTAAGATAAGATAATAAATAAAAATAATTATAATTTCTTATATTTTTTTCTTTTGATTAACTTAAATATTAATTTTAAATTAAATTTTTTTAATTTTTGGAAGTATTAATTTTAAAAAAGAAAGAATATAAAGAAAAAGATAATGAATTTATAAAAATTAACAATTATTTTTAAAATATTTTGTTTTATTAAAACAATTCAATTATATTTAAATAATATAAAATTTCATTTATTTTAATTAAAATTTAATTTAAATATTTAAAAAGAATGAATTCAATTTTCAAATCAAAAATAGAAAATTTAATTAATTCAAGTCATGAAAAAGCAAAAAATAAATTTAATAAAATAAATAATTTAAATAATGAAATGAATAGTTTAAAACATTCATATTCTTCACCAAAATATTCAATATTATCATTTGATAATAATAATGAAATAAAAAAAAATATGCAAGATATTTTATCATCATCTTTTATTGAATATACTTCTCAAACTTCAAAAAGTATCAAAAGTTATGGTAAAGATATTAGTTTAAAAAAAAATACTAGTTCAAAAAATTTTGATTTATTTAATAAATATATGAATAGATATTCAATAATAAATGATAAATTAAATAAAGAAATTAATAATTCATTTAGTATTTATAATTTACCTAACAATTTTAGTATAATTCGAGGGAAAAATTTAAGGGAAAAAATTTTCGATTTTACTAATCAATTAAAGAATAATAATAATTCTTTTGTAAATAGACCAATATCAAAATATAATAATAATATATCAAATGAATATTTTTCACCTCTTAATAAAATGAGAATTAAAAATCTTTCTAGAGGGAAATCAATTACAAATTTATTTAATGAACCAAATCATAAAAATGGTGATTATAAAAACGATGATTTATTCAAAATCCAGTTTTCTCAAAAAAAAAAATTAATTGTAAATGATAATTATAAAAAAATTGATAATAAAAAAATTATACAAGATTATATGAAAGAATTTACATATCCATATTTTAAAAAAAATATATTTAAACATAGTAAAAATAATAAAGTTATTAATTTAAATTTTTAGTTTTTTAGATTTCAATTCCTAAAAAATTTAAATATTTAATATTTCTTATTTTTTTTTTAAAGATAATTTATTTCTTAAATGCTTAAAATTTCATTTAATTCTAAAATAGAAAAAAATATAATAATTTTAAACTATTTTTCAAAATTTGTTATATAATAATATAAAAATATGATAGAAATGATAATATCAATTTCTAATATTCCAAAAGAATAAATTATAATTCAATTAATGATTAAATTTATTAACA
>Ga0256407_10012588_pt1 | contig 11474 bp, 10 predicted proteins | sample RumenRJG_04DNA_FD_193489 | JGI IMG/M metagenome (GOLD analysis project Ga0256407, IMG submission 193489) | Bovine rumen microbial communities from Lethbridge, Alberta, Canada - RJG_04 | ecosystem: Host-associated > Mammals > Digestive system > Stomach > Rumen | place: Canada: Alberta... | reverse complement strand
GCGGCATCTCGCGAGGTTCCAGCAGTCCGTCGATCAGGGCCTGGCGACAGGCGAGGAACTCATATTCGTAGCCTGTGATCTGCTGGGGCACGTGGATATCCTCGACAAACTCGCGGTCGTGGGTGTTGACAGTGATCTTCTGGGGATTGTTGATGTTGTCGATGATGAGGTTGCCATCGGTACCTGCGATGACGCCGATATTGTCGCCCACACAGGCGGCACTCGACTGGAGGTTGCAGAGCATGCCGTCGCTTAGGATGAGGCTGATGGCGTTGGTAAGATCCATGCCTGTCTGACTTTTCACACACTGGCTCTCCATGCTGACGATATCGGCAGGGAAGAACATGCGCACGAAGTTGAGGGCATAGACGCCAAGGTCGAGCAGGGCACCACCACAGAGGTCGGCTAGCATGATACGCGGCTTGTCACCCATCGAGTAGCCGAGGGTGGCAGTGAGCAGACGAGGTGTGCCGATGCGGCCGCTGCTGATGAGATCGCGCACGATGGTGACGACAGGCTGATAACGTGTCCAGATGGCTTCTGCGAGGAAGACCTTACGCTCACGGGCAAGATCGACAATCTCCTTGGCCTGACGGTAGTTGGCCATGAAGGCTTTCTCCACCAGACAGGGCTTGTCGGCCATGAGGGCATCGCGCGTCACGTCGTAGTGATGAGAATGGGGCGTGGCCACATACACGAGATCGACATCCGGATCGGCGATGAGTTGGGCGTAAGAGCCGTAGGCTTTGCGAATGTTCCATTGTGCTGCAAAGGCGTCGGCCTTTTCCTGAGAACGGGAGGCAATGGCGTAACACTCACAAGTGGTGAGGCCGTTGAGGGTGATGGCTGCCTTTTCGGCAATCCATCCTGCACCGATGATACCGATGCGAAGTTTTAAGTCGTTAGTCATATTTTAGTTGGGTTTTGTTTTATTTGTAGAGCATGACGGACCCTCCGTCGCTCTGACAGTATTTGCGTAAAAGTTCCTGAATGAAACGGGCGTTCTGAAGCACGCGCTCTTCCTGACCGTCGTAGCCGTTGATGAGTACCACGAGGTGGGTGGTCTGGAGTGTCATCTTCGTACGCTCGTTGTCGCTGGTGGGAGTGCCTACACCGCCCTGTGCGTCGCGATAGACGGGCAGTCCTGCGATGTTGAGCATGCCACGTCCGATGCCTTCGTAGGGCTCTCCCTCACGACCTACCCCCAAGGTGAGGGTGTCGCCCACGAACTTGTCGGCATCGAAGCCGCCGATGCTGTAGCCGTAGGCGATGCTGGCGAGGTTGACGAGATCGACGAGGGTGTCGATCTGATAGAGTTCCTTGCCTTGCAGCATCCTGCGGATGAGCTGTTCGCTGGCAGGGCGGTAGCGCGAGGGGTCTTTGCCACAGGCTTTATAGACGCGACGTGTGGCAGCGATGCCTGAGAGCTCCTTGAGACTCTCTGTGGTGAGTTCCTCGCGGAAACGTGCTTCGAGTGTGTGGATCTCATCCCATAGAGCGGCACTGTAGGAGGTGTTCACCACCTGTGCCTCGACGGCTGCGCCTACGAAGTTGGGGCAAACACTTTCTATCTCTTTGGAAACGATGATATGCATTTAGTAAACTGGATTCTGTTCGTAGTGATATTCCTGCACATTGGGATTGGTGCCGAGGTCGGTCTCTTCGATCTTCCCTGGGTCGAGCAGCTTCTGCTCATAGCCTTTGTGAACAGGCTCCACATCGAGCAACAGGTCAGTGTACTGGACGGTGGAGAAAACGAAGCCGAGGAAGCCGATGGCGACGCGAGTGCCCTCAGGATGGGTGTTATTGTGGATATAGGCGGTGGAATAGAAGAGGTGGCGATGCGCCTCCAACTGGTTGTATTTTTGGTAGGTCTCCAGTATCTCAGGGACGATGGCGGCTGTGTCGGCTTCTGTAAACGCGTAGCCGAGGTTATGGACGAAGTCGTCGATGGCATCGCCCTTATATCTGTTGTTGTCCTCCAGACACTGCATCACGTTGTCATTCACCTCCCTGATCATTTCCTTCTTGGTGGGGGCAGACATAAAGACGAGTAACAGGACAATAAGGATGACGCCGCTGATGAAGACGATGCGTCCGCTCTTACTGCTAAGCAGTCTCTGGATGAAGTTCTTCTCACCCTCTCCGTAATTGATTCTTCTTTCTCTGCGTTTGATATTAAACATAGTGGTATTCAGGTTTGATTGTTATGTATGAGGTTCATGAACTCCTGTCGTGTCTTAGCCTGGTTGAAGGCACCACTGAAGTCGCTGGTGGTGGTGATGGCGTTCTGCTTCTCGATGCCTCGCATCTGCATACACATGTGCTTGGCTTCTACCACGACCATCACACCGAGGGGTTTCAGGGTGTCCTGAATGCAGTCCTTGATCTGTTGTGTCATACGCTCCTGCACCTGCAGGCGGTGGGCATAGATGTCCACCACACGGGCTATCTTCGAGAGTCCTGTGATATAGCCGTTGGGGATATAGGCCACATGGGCCTTGCCGTAGAAAGGTAGCATGTGATGCTCGCAGAGGGAGAAGAAGTCGATATCCTTCACGATGACCATCTGTGAGTAGTCTTCCTTAAAGAGGGCATCAGTGAGTACCTTGTGGGCATCCATCTGGTAGCCGCGTGTGAGCACCTGCATCGCCTTGGCCACGCGCATAGGTGTCTTCTGGAGTCCCTCGCGTTCTGTGTCCTCGCCCAATAGGGTGAGCACCTCTTTATAATGGCCTGCCAGTTCTTCAAGACCTTCGCGATACTGAGGCTCATAGCCGGAGTGATACTCTGTCTCGTAACTCATTAATACTGTACGGTGATTTTTCCTTTGACGATAATAGCCGAGTCGTAACCCTGCTGTTTCACTTTTTTCAATATTTCGTACGCTTCCTCATACGTGCGGTAGTTGCCTATGCGGCAGATCCACCGGGGGGTATAGAAATGCACATAGACAGGCTCGCTTGGGAAAAGACTCTTCATGTTGTCGCCAGCGCGCTCTGCCTTTAATCTGTCGCTGCGGGAGTTACCGCCTGCGAATACCTGAACACGATAGCCGTTGATCTTCATACCCTTCATCACCTTCTTGTGCACATCGGCAGTGTCTGGTGTGGCAACGATGGCTTGGGCCTCGTTTTCCTTTGGTGTCACCTTGTCTTTGGGTTCAGTCTTGGTGTCAGGTTTAGCCTCGGCCTTGACCTTGCACTCGGGCTTGACCTTGGGTGTCTGTTTCTGTTCAGGTTTTGGTCTTTCTGTTTGTTTGGTAGCATTAGATCCGTTGACAAGTGCGTCGATGCTCTTGTCGTGGGTCACACTGACCTTGCCTTCACTTGCGTTGCTTTTCTGCAAACGCTCAGTGAAAGTCGATTGTGCATCGGCTGCGAAGATGCAGCCGACACACAATACGATGGTAATAACGAATCGTCTCACAGTGATTACTTCTTCCAAGCGTCGATGATACCCTTGAAATCAGCAGCCTTCAGAGAGGCGCCACCAATGAGACCGCCGTCGATGTCGGGCTTAGCAAACAGCTCAGGAGCGTTGCTGGCCTTGCAGCTACCACCATAGAGGATAGTAGTGTCGTCGGCTACAGCCTGACCGTACTTCTCAGCGATGATTGAACGGATGTAAGCGTGGATTTCCTCAGCCTGCTCAGCGGTAGCGGTCTTACCAGTACCGATAGCCCAGATGGGCTCGTAGGCGATCACGATCTTACGGAAGTCCTCCTCAGAGAGGTTGAATACAGAACCCTCGAGCTCGGCCTTTACAACCTCGTTCTGCTTGCCGGCCTCGCGCTCTGCCAGACTCTCACCGATGCAGAAGATCACCTTCAGATCGTTCTTCTGAGCCAGCAGCACCTTCTCCTTCAGGATCTCAGGAGTCTCCTTGTAGTACTCACGACGCTCTGAGTGACCCAGGATCACGTACTGAGCACCTGTGCTCTTCACCATCTCGGCACTTACCTCACCAGTGAAGGCACCCTTCTCCTTGTCAGCGCAGTTCTCAGCACCCAGACCGATGATGTCCTGGTCGAGGAACTGTGCGATAGAAGCGAGGTGGATAAACGGTGTGCAGATTACTACACCACAGTTGGGCTTGTCAGCCTTCAAAGTTTCATTCAGCTCCTTTGCAAGAGCGATACCATCCTGGAGATTCATGTTCATCTTCCAGTTTCCTGCTACGATTTTCTTTCTCATAATTCTTTGTTCGTTATTTAAAGGGTTATTATTGTTGTCACTTTTCTTCAGCCAGCGGCTCCATGCCCAGAGGCGGTCTGCAACGGTGAGCAGCACGAGGGGCAGCACAAACCAAGTGAGGATCCAGAGAATCTTGCTCGCCACATTGTCGGAGGGCAACTGGCCCAGCTCTGATTCTTCCAGGGGCTTGCTCATCTCCTCGGCAGTGGGCAGGGTGTTATGGCTCCACTTACGGATGATCATACCGTCTTTCAACAGCAGCATACCTGGGTTAGAGCGTATGACGGTCTTCAGCGTGGTCTCATCAGTGAGGCAGAAAGGGTATTCCGCTCCTGTGATGTCCTGCCAACGGATGATGCCGTACCGACTGCTGGCTGTAAGACAGTAGAAAGGATAGCCGTGGTCCTGACTGTACTCGTAGATCCTGTTCAGATCGTCGAAGTGCGAGTCATCGGCCTGTTCCAGATGAGGCGATACCAACAGGAAGGTGTAGCCTGCCTGCTGCAGCACCTGCTCAGTGATGTCCTCACCATCTTCCGTACTCTCGATGAAGAAGTCTGCATAAGGCACATCCTCACCATCCATCATCCGCTGCCAGCCCTCACGCAGGTTTGTACCGATGTGATAGGGGCGGAAGTCGAACTGGGGCAGGGTATAGAGACTGCGGCCAGCGATGATCACGAGGATGAAGAACGCTGAGTAGTTCATCACGATCCACTGGTTACTCCTACTGATAAAACGCCTCATATCCAACGGATAGCGCCACACGAGGACGGAGGCTGCCAACAGCACCACATTCTTCAGGAATGTCTGCCAGTTGGTGAGTATCAGGGCATCGCCAAAGCAACCGCAGTCGCTGATGGGATTGGCAATCGCCAGCCAGAGGGTGAGCAGCGTCATCACCACCATGAGGATCATCACGATGAGTGACACCAGTCGCCTGCGGATGGCGAAGAGCAGACAGATGCCCAGGAAAAACTCTGCCGACGACTGAATCACGGATACGGAAAGCGTCAGGAAGTCAGGTACGACGTTTACCAGTCCGATAGCGCCCAGATAGTCGTGGATCTTATACTGTGTGCCTAACGGATCGACAGCTTTCACGAATCCAGACAGGATGAATGCCACTGCGAGCACCAGGCGACAGACGTTGACGGCAGCTTTTCTCACTCGGATAGTTTAATTACTCCAAAGACCGCATAGTTGATAATGTCCATATAGTTGGCATCGATGCCCTCTGAGACGAGTGTCTCGCCGCCGAGGTTCTCGATCTCCTTGATACGCTCAATCTTCGTCAGGATCAGATCTGTGTAGCTGCTCACCCTCATGCCTCGCCATGCCTCGTCGTAGTCGTGGTTCTTACGTTTCATCAGCTCCAGCGCCTCATGGGCGTACTGGTCGTAGAGGCGCATTGCCTCGCTGTTGTCGATATCCACGGTGTCGGCAAAGCCCTTGTTGAGCTGGATGAGGCCCACGATGCCATAGTTGATCAGGGCGATGAACTCAGGACGGATGCCTTCGCCCACCAGCGACTCCTGCTTGATCTCCAGCGAACGGATGCGCTTTGCCTTGATAAACAACTGATCGGTAAGAGCCGTAGGGCGCAGGATGCGCCACGAGGCTTTGTAGTCGTGAAGCTTCTTCTCAAACAGCGCACGGCATTCCGCCAGTGCCTGTTCAAACTGAGCGTTTGTCTTTTCCATATTGGCCATAATCGGCTGCAAAGTTACTGTAAATCGCGCGAAATACCAAATTTTTAATTGTTTTTATGATGAAAAATGTTCGAATCTCCAAACTTTTTTGGCAATTGTTTTGTCAGTTTGAAAGAAAAGTCGTACTTTTGCCGACGCAAGAACAACAAAATTCTTAATTTTATGACAAAATGAAACGTATAACTTGCAAACTTCGGACACTGGCTGTGATGCTGGCAGTGTTCAGTAGCGTTGCCGCCATGGGGCAACAAAAAGAGAAAAAACAACCAGATTGGCTTAAAGAACTGACCAGCCGTATTACGCTCAACGGTTATGCGCAAGCTGGATGGTCGTACCAAAACCCTAACGACAAGGCTACCAATGCCTACAACCTTAAACGCACCCTGCTATGGGCAAAGGCACGAATCACCGACAGATGGTCGTTCTTGTTTATGCATGATTTCTCGAGTGTGGTACAGGAGTTCTACACCGATTACCGCTTTACGAAGAACAATGAGCTGACTGTCCGTCTGGGACAGTTCAAGCACGCTTTCTCAATGGAGAATCCACTCTCGCCCACGCAGTTGGAACTCATCGATATCTATTCGCAGGCAGTGCTCTATCTGGCAGGTGAGGGTCCTGACCCCCTGAACGGCGTGAACTATGGTCGTGACATGGGACTGCAGGTCTTTGGTGACCTGGCGAATGGTGTACTGCATTACGAACTGGCACTGATGAGCGGTCAGGGTATCAACCGTAAAGACCTGAACAACCAGAAAGACTTCATCGCCAAACTTCAGGTGAGCCCCATCGACGGTCTGCGCATCGTGGCCTCAGGTTATCTGGGAACAGGTTGTGCTGTGAACACGGCAGCCTGGAATCCTGACATCCAGGTGGGCGACAATTACAAGCGCAATCGCTATAGTATTGGTGCAGAGTATAAGACCGCGCCCTATACGGGTAGTAAATATAAGGAGGCACGTCCTGCCAGCATCCGTGCAGAGTGGTTGGGTGGTAAGGACGGCAGCGTGAACAGCCGTGGTGGATATGCCACTGTCTGCATCCCTGTGGTGAATGCCCTCGACGTTGTGGCGAGTGGTGAGACCTTCGACCGTAATACCGGTGTGGATGGCTGGGATCAGACCAATCTCACCATCGGTCTGCAGTATTGGTACTACAAGAAGTGCCGTGTGCAGTTCCAATATACCCGTTGTCTCTGTGGCGACAAGATCAGTACAAATAATTATAACTGGCTCCAAGCCCAAGTTCAAGTAGCATTCTAATTATGATTATAAAGGTAACATTAACCATCATCTTTCTGGCTGTGATGATTGGCGTGGGAGTTTACTCCCGTAAACAGGCCAGCACTGTAGACGGATTCGTCTTGGGAGGTCGTGCCGTAGGTCCCTGGCTCACGGCATTTGCGTTTGGAACGTCTTATTTCTCAGCTGTGGTCTTCGTGGGCTACGCTGGACAGTTCGGTTGGAGATATGGTTTGTCGAGTGCCTGGATTGGTATCGGCAATGCCATCATCGGTTCACTCCTGGCGTGGCTCATCTTAGGTCGCCGCACGAAGCTGATGACCCAGCATATCGAGTCGCGTACAATGCCAGATTTCTTCGGTACCCGCTTCAAAGATCAGGGGCTGCGCGTGGTGGCCTCCGTCATCGCCTTCGTGTTCCTGATTCCCTATACCGCTGGTGTCTATAGTGGTATCTCGCGCCTCTTCGAGATGGGCTTCGATATCCCTTACGAATACTGTGTGGTGATTATGTCTATCCTGACGGCAGTCTATGTGATTATCGGTGGCTATAAGGCTACGGCCATGAACGACTTCATTCAGGGTATCATCATGCTCTTTGGTATTGTGGCTGTGATTCTGGCGGTGCTCAATGCGCAGGGCGGACTCGTAGCGGCTGTCGATAAGCTGGCTCAGATTCCCTCTGATGCCGATCCCAGCGTGAATGGCGGCTTTGCCTCGTGGTTTGGTCCTGATCCCTGGGGCCTCCTGGGCGTGGTCATCCTCACCTCGTTAGGTACGATGGGCTTGCCTCAGATGGTAGGTAAGTTCTATTCCATCACAGATGAGAGTGCCATTAAACGAGGCACCGTCATCTCTACCGTCTTCGCCTTTGTCGTGGCTGGCGGCTGCTATTTCCTCGGAGGTTTCGGCCGTCTTTACGATCCTGTGATCAATCCATTGACTGGTAAGATCGCCTTCGACTCGATCGTGCCGGCTATGCTGGTAACGCTACCCGATGTGCTCATCGCCCTTGTGGTGCTGCTGGTGCTCTCTGCCTCCATGTCAACACTGGCTTCGCTGGTACTCACCTCCAGTTCTACGATGACCCTCGATCTTATCTATCCCGACAAGAAGTCACTGCCAGGTGAGGTGGAAGAGGGTACCATCGATGATATCGTCTCTGAGAAGATCGAGCGTCGTAAGGTGGTGGTGATGCGTGTACTCATCATGTTCTTCATCGCCATCTCCCTGCTCATCGCCCTGAATCCGCCTACGTTCATCGCTCAGCTCATGGGTATCTCTTGGGGTGCCTTGGCAGGAGCCTTCCTCGCACCGTTCATGTTGGGGCTCTACTGGCGAGGGGTCACAACGGCTTCCGTCTGGGCCTGCTTCATCTGGGGTGTGGGGCTCACCGTGATCAACATGCTCATTGGCAATCCCATTAATCCGATCAACTGTGGTGCCATCGCCATGGTGGGTGGCTTCCCTGTGGTTTGGCTTGTCAGTCTCGTTACCAAGAAGCTTCCGCAACAGACTGTCGACACCATTTTCGACTGCTATAAATAACAAGGTCAACACACAACTATTAAAAAAATCTGCGAAATCTTTTTAGGTTTTGCAGATTTTTTTGTATCTTTGCCCCATCAATCTATTAAAACGATGAGAATATATAAGATTTGTGGGGTTATATCTCTCGTGATGTTATCTGTGTCTTTACAGGCGCAGACGGAGATAGCCAAGGAACTGAAAGCCGACATCAACCGTTCGGCGGGCTTGTTCTATACTCGTTCTTTTGATAAGATGCCCAAGGATACCCCACCGCCAGCAGGCAAGAAACCGTTCTATATCAATCATTATGGCTGTCCAGGTGCCTACTACCTCGATAAACAAGTGTATTATACGGATACCTATGCCATCTTTGCCCAAGCCGACAGCCTCGGTAAACTGACGAAACTGGGACAGGATGTGTTCCGCAGGATCCGTCTGTTGTGTGAGGATGCCAAAGGTCGCTACGGCGAACTCACGGCGAAAGGTGCCCAGCAGAGTAGGGCGCATGTGAAGCAGCTGGTGGAGCGTTTCCCTGACATGTTCACTGCGAAAGGCTATTACAGTGTGCGCAGCATTGTCGAGAATCGTTGTATCCTTACGATGCAGGAAGGGCTGCTCCAGTTGTCAGCCATGCAACAGCCCCTCACTGCCAGAAGCAGAGTGTCGTATCAGGAGAAACCCTTCATGGATCCAGAAGACCCACTCCTGATCAGTCAGCGGCTCGACTCGTTGACGAAAGTCCGTTATGCCCGGTTCTGTCATCTCAACTCCGACGACGGCAGGCTGATGGGCGCTCTCTTTAACGACCAGAATTATGTCATCACTTACATCGACCCTGATGAGCTGACCAAACAACTCTATATCCTTGCCAGTGACGTGCAGCATACCGACATCGCTGGTATCGTGACGCTCTACGATATCTTTACCCCTCAGGAACTCCATCGGCTGTGGCGCAGACAGAATGCGTGGCACTATATCAACTACGGCGGCTGTACCCTGAACGGGGGCTATCAGCCCTACCTGCAACGTGCCCTGCTGAGAAACATGATGCACATGGGCGACAGTGTGATGAAACGTTACAACCCCTTGATGCACCTGCGCTATACCAATGCCCATGCGGTGATGTCGCTGGCCTGTCTGATGGATCTCGACGGCTATGGACTGCATACCGCCAATCTCGACTCACTCGAAGCCTATGGCTGGGCTAACTACCGCATTGCGCCCCTCGGTGGCAGCATCGAGATGATCCACTACCGCAGCGAACGGGGCGATCCTGATGTGCTGGTGAAGGTGCTCCTCAACGGTCATGAGGCTCAACTGCCGATTGAGAGCGACTGTGCGCCCTATTACCATTGGAATGATGTGAAGCGATACTATCTGCGAAAACTGTACCGCTATGAGAATCGTAGGTTTAACACGAATACCAAGAAATAATGAAGATGATCACAAGAATATGCCTCGCAGCACTGTGCGCCTTCCTCGTACCGTTCTCTTCATGGGCTCAGCCCAAGGTGAAGGATCTGATCAGGCAGGCACCGTCGTATGCCTCCTGCAACTACTACATTTATCCTGACAGCATCACCAAGCCCCTCACACCGTCGCCGGAGGGTAAGAAACCTTTCTATATCTCCCATTACGGACGTCATGGCTCGCGTTATATCAGTAGCCGCAGCGGTTACGATATACCTTATATTATGATTCAGGAGGCCGACAGTCTCGAAGAACTGACACCAGAGGGCGAGAAGGTGCTCCAAGAGATGAATACCATCATGCGGAACACGGAGAACCGTTGGGGCGAACTCACGGGCTTTGGCAAACGGCAGCTGCAGAATATCGGTCAGCGTATGGCAGAGCGGTTCCCAGAAGTGTTGTGCCCAGGAGCCACGGTTACTGGCATCAGCACTACAGTACCCCGTTGCATCGAGTCGATGGGTGCGTGCCTGATGCAGATGCTGCAGGTATGTCCCCAGCTGAAGGTCACCATGACGTCATCGCATCGTAACCAGTGGTACATGAACCATCAGGACCGTCAGTTGCGTCGTTACATGACACCAGAGGCAAAGAAAGCCTACGATGCCTATATCGCCAACCGTCTGGGTAACACCCGTCTGATGGAGATTATCTTCAAGAACCCAGATATCGTGAAAGAAGTGGTTGATGAAGATCAGTTTAACTACTATCTCATGAAGATGGGGCTCTTCCAGCTTCACATCAACTATAATCAGAACACCCAACTGATGGGGCTTTTCGATACAGATGACCTCTACCTGATGTGGCAGATCGACAATGCTATCTGGTATATCCAGCATGGCGCCTGCAAACTCAACGGTAGTCGCCAGCCCTATAGTCAGCGTTATCTGTTGCGCCAGCTGATTGCCGATGCCGACAGTTGTATCCGCCTCGATCATCCTGGGGCCCAGTTGCGCTTTGGTCACGAGACGGTATTGCTGCCCCTCGTCTGTCTGATTGGTGTCAACGGCTACGATCTCGAGACAGATAATCTCGATGAGTTAGAGGAAAAAGGTTGGTGGTGCTCCAGCGTGTTCCCCATGGGCTGTAACCTGCAGTTCATCTTCTATCGCAGCGATCCCAAAGATAAGGATGTGCTCTTCAAGGTGCTGCTCAATGAAGTGGAGGCTACGTTGCCCCTCCAGCCTGTCAGCGGACCCTATTACCGCTGGTCCGACTTCCGCCAATACTGCCTCGATAAACTGTCGAAGTAAAGGAGCGTTTTTATTCGCCTAATAATTCGTCGATATAGGTGTAGAACTCAGGATCCTCACCCGACACCACCTT
>Ga0256407_10012584_pt1 | contig 11476 bp, 12 predicted proteins | sample RumenRJG_04DNA_FD_193489 | JGI IMG/M metagenome (GOLD analysis project Ga0256407, IMG submission 193489) | Bovine rumen microbial communities from Lethbridge, Alberta, Canada - RJG_04 | ecosystem: Host-associated > Mammals > Digestive system > Stomach > Rumen | place: Canada: Alberta... | reverse complement strand
ATCTGATCCAGCAGATCCACCTCATAGTTCCATTCCAGCAGGTGGGTCAGGAACGCGGGCGCCTCCGGCGTACCGTCGTCCCGCTTCGGCCAGCGCTCCGGCAGGTCATGGGGCGCTTCGCCCCAGCTCAGCTTCGGTTCATCCATGGTGGTCTCTCCTACTTATGGTACTTTGTCCCGTTCTGGATCTGATACGCGCGGTAGATCTGCTCCAGGAGCATCACGCGCGCAAGGTGGTGCGGGAAGGTCATCGGCGACATGGAAAGCCGCAGATCGGCGCGCTCTTTGACGCGCTCCGACAGCCCGAAGCTGCCGCCGATGAGAAAGGTCATCTGCGAGACGCCCTGCGCGGCGTAGCGGGCCATGGCCTCGGACAGTTGGACGCTGGACAGCTCCCGACCCTCGATGCACAGCGCGATCACCGAACCGGTGCGGGGCAGCTTTTCCTCGATGGCGTCCGCCTCTTTGGAAAGCGCCGCGGCGATCTCCGCCTCCGACGGCGCGTCGCCGAGCCGCTGCTCGGGCAGATCGATCAGCTCGAACTTGCAGTGGCGTGTCAGCCGCTTCTGATACTCGGCGCAGGCGTCCAGATAAAACTTCTCCTTGAGCTTGCCTACGCAAAGGACGGTGATTTTTTGCATACGGTATGCACCTCGCTGAGCTGCCCCCTCGGCGCGACGCCGAGTCGAACGGAGCAGCCTCCGGCTTGCAGCTTTCGCGCCACAGTGTACTCCGCGGCCTCCGGCGTGTTATTCTCGGCGGACAGGTGCGCCAGCAAAATGTCCGCCGTGCCGTTTTTGACGCAGTGGAGCGCGAACTCAGCCGCCGCCGCGTTGGACAAGTGCCCGTGGTTGCCAAGGATGCGCTGCTTCAAATGATAGGGATAGGGGCCGCTTTTCAGCATCTCCACGTCGTGGTTGGCCTCCAGCAGCAGCGTGTCCACGCCCTCCAGCATCTGCGCCGCGGCGTCGGTCACATAACCGGTATCGGTCAACGCGCCCACGGAGCCGTCCGCGCCGTCGATGCGGTAGTCGACGCTGTCCGCCGCGTCATGGGACGTGCGGAAGCTGTGGATCTCCAGTTCCCCGACGGCAAAGGCGCCGCCCGCGTCAAACATGCGAAGTACGCTTGCCGTCTGCGGCAGAAAGTGCGCCGTGCCGCGGCTGGCGTAGACCGGAACCGCGTATTTCTTGGTCAGCGTCGCGAGGCCGCTGACGTGGTCGCTGTGTTCGTGGGTGATCAGAATCGCGTCCAGCTCGTCCGGCGTCATGCCCAGCAGCGCGAGCGACTGGGTGATGCGACGCGCGGAGATCCCCGCGTCCAGCAGGACCGCGGTGCCGCCGCAACGCACCAGCGCGGCATTTCCACCGGAGGAGCTTGCCAGTGTGTAAAATTCCATACCGGTAGTTTAGCACAAAGGGATAAAATAGTCAAAAAGAAAAAGCCCCTTTTTGGGGCTTTTTCCCAAATATATCACTCAACCGATGTGGCGCATGGTCTGCGGCTCCGACTCGGAGTATTCTACGCTCTCGATGTCCGCACCGAGGGAACGGAGCTTGCCGATAATGTCCTCGTAGCCACGCTCGATATACTGCACGTTCAAAATCTCACTTGTGCCGGGGGCTGCCAGCGTCGCGACCACCATCGCGGCGCCCGCGCGCAGGTCAAACGCCTGCACAGTGGCGGGGTTGAAGTGGCGCACACCCTCCACGATGGCGCTGCGGCCCTCCACATGGATCTGCGCGCCCATGCGAGTCAGCTCGCCCACGTAGCGGTAGCGGTTGTCCCACACGCCCTCGGTCACGATGCTCGTACCCTCGGCCAGCGCCAGAACCGTGGTGATCTGAGGCTGCATATCCGTGGGGAAACCAGGATACGGCAACGTCTTGACATTGGTGCGCGTCAGCGCTCCGTTGCGGCGGATGAGCAGCGTATCATCCTTTTCGATGACTTCCACGCCCATTTCCAACAGCTTCGCCGTGATGCAGTCCATGTGCTTCGGAATGATGCCGCGCACCAGGATCTCGCCGCCGGTGGCGGCCACCGCGGTCATATAGGTGCCCGCCTCGATCTGGTCGGGGATGATGGCATAGGCGCCGCCGTGGAGCGATTCCACACCGTAGACGCGAATGGTATCGGTACCGGCGCCCTTGATGTTGGCGCCCATCAGGTTGAGGAAGTTGGCAAGATCGACGATATGCGGCTCCTTCGCCGCGTTTTCGATGATCGTCGTGCCATCCGCCAGCGCCGCCGCCATCATGACGTTCATGGTCGCGCCCACGGAGACGACGTCAAAGTAGATATTCGCGCCCTTCATGCGCCCGCCCTCAGCATTGGCGACGATGAAGTCGCCCTCACGCACCGTGGCGCCCATGGCGGCAAAGCCCTTGACATGCTGGTCAATGGGGCGTACGCCGCCGAAATTGCAGCCGCCGGGCATGGAAACCTCCGCGCTGCCGAAACGGCCCAGCAACGCACCGATCAGATAATAGGATGCGCGCAGCTTGTGCGCCAGATCCTGGGGAACATGCGTGGTATGGATATTCGTGCAGTCAATTTCCACATCCGTGGGGTTCAGGAAGCGTACATTCGCGCCGAGCCGATCCAGAATCTTCAGCAGCACCGTCACATCCGAAATCTGAGGAACGTTCTCAATACGCACAACGCCGTCCACCAGAAGCGCGGCGGGGATGATGGCGACCGCGGCATTCTTTGCGCCGCTGATGTGCACCTCACCGTAGAGCGGGCGACCGCCTCTAACGATATATTTCTGCATATAAACTCCTAACGGAAAAGAGAATTGCGGCCATATGCCGCCAGATTCTCTGTCATTATTCACATAATATTGCGTTCGTATACATGGCAAACTATGGAAACCGCCACGCAGCGTCGCAAGCACTCCTATGTATACCACATCTCGTAGAAAAATTCAATCCCATTTCACAAAATAGCCAGGGTGCATTGAACAAATCAGGTTTCGCGCGTAACCTCCCCATTTGTCGCGTTTACATAATATTCGCTCACATCCGTCGTGATCCGCCAGACGGGGATCAGACGTTGGGAGGCGGAGGCGGTGCTTTGCAGCAAATAGCCGCCGCGGACATCCGTAACGGCGGTGCAGACCTCGCCGCTCAAGTTGCTGTAATCCAGAAAACGTACCAGCGCGGTGATGCCGTCGATCCCCTCGCCCCGCTCCGACGCCTCCGCCGGTGGGACAAAGGAGCCGGTCACCGAGACCAGCCGGTTTTCCTCATAGGTCAGCGTCAGCTCCGCGTTGAACACGGTTGCCCCCGGCATCATCCGCGCCGCCACCGCCACGCCGCTGCCGCCGTTGATCGAAGCGTACAGTGCGCCGTAGCCATGGGCGGAGAACAGGGACTCATAATACGCCTCCGGGTCATCGACAGCGCGATCCAACACGGCCTCCACCGCGCCGCTGGAGCGTATGAGACACTGTCCGGCGTCATTGGCATAGCGATAGATGCCGCCGCCCACGTCCTCCATGCCGCACACGCCGATGACCGCCTCGGCAAAGGCGGCTTCCGCGGCAAGATCCCGGACGGGTTCGACGGCGGAAAGGCGCAGCATCCCTTCCGGGATCCGGTCAGCCTCCAATGTAATGTCGCTGGCGGCGTAGAGCTGCACCAGCTCCGTTACCGTCCGATTCCACGCCGCGTACTCCTGGACGTGGCGGCTGAAGAGCAGCACCAGCAAAAACGCGTTGGTCAACGCAAGGATGACAATCACAATATTTTTGATCCGTGAACCGTTCATACGCGCCCTCCCTACACCGCGATCCACGCGGGCGAAACCGTCTCGCCGCCCATATCCACATAGGCGACGATCAGCTCCGCGTTCTGCCAGACCCGGGCGATGGCGGCAGCCTGCGCAAAGGGCAGCAGCAGCGGTTCCTCGTCCGTGCGCGTATAGCGGCGGGCCCGAAGGGTAAACGCGGTGATGCTCTGTCCCTCAACCGTCACAGAGGCAGCGTGGGAGCCGTCGGAAAAGTGGATCGGCGTACCGTCCACCAACAGGTCGAAGAAAATCTCATAGGCTCCGCCGCGCTGCGCCGTGTCACTGAGATAGAGCATCGCGTCGCCCAGGCTGTCCTGCAATACGGCATTGGCCAGCTTCTGCGCCGCAGCCGCGGCCTCAGAGAGCGTCGGCGCTCCGGGCGTGGCTGCGGAGACATAGTAGATCGAATCCGGCGTCGCCGCCGTACCCTGATAGTCGATGGTGCCGTCTGTGCGGAGGTAGAGCGTACTGGAAACCTCGCGCACGATGACCGTGCCCGAGGATTCCATGAATCGGTTCTCCGTGTGAGCGTTGAAGCCCGCGCGGCGCAGAAATACATCTTCGCTGCCGGCGAGCATGTTGGCCGTTGCCAGCGTACAGCGCGCGGCGGGTTCGCTGAGAATCAGCGTATAGGGCGACAGCTCGCCGTAGTCCGAATCCAGCAGAAACGCGAAATCGGCGTTGTTGCCGTTGCGGGCGGCAAGATATTCCGTCAGGGACGGGCTGCTGACGGCGGTAAAGTAGCAATAGTGTACCCCGGCGTAATCCTCCGCGTACAGCAGAGCGTCTCGCGCGCCGGACGGAGAGAGCAGAACGCGGCGGATCCTGTCCGGTGCCTCGTCGGATAGAGAGACGCTGAGCAGCTGCGCAAGCTGCTGTGCGGGCAGAGCGGTGGTAAAATCAAAATACAGCCCCTCTCTGCGCAGCGCGGCAAGAAAAACGGAGTCGTTGACCCGCTCGCCGCCGTAGGCTGAGCCAAGCGCTTCGCCAAGGTAGGTGCCGGCGCGCTCAAACTCATCGCTCAGCGTCGTCAGCGCGTCCGCGCCCTGACGGGCGAAGCTGTTGGTGTAGACCATGCGCACCGGGAACACATAGGACGCCGCGCCGGAGGCGGCGGTCTCAGACACGTTGTTTTCCTTGCGCAGCCGATCCCGCGCCAGCTCCAACAGGCTTCGGTCAGAGAGTGCGCCGAACAGCGGAAGATTCATAAACAGGATGACCGCCGAGAGCGTCAGGAACAGGATCGTCAGATTTTGCAGGCGGTTGAGCCGCCTCTCCCGCTTTCCCTCCGTCCTCATGACAGCGTCTCCCGTCCATCCGGCTGCGTAACGGGAAGCTCCAGACGCACCGTGGTGCCGGGGCCGTCATGGTCGATGATGGAAAGCGTACCGTTGTGCCGCTGGACGATCTCCATGGCGATGGAGAGTCCCAGGCCGGTGCCGCCGGACTCTCGGGAACGCGCCTTATCCACACGGTAAAAGCGCTCAAAGATGCGCTTGCGATCCTTTACGGGGATGCCGATGCCGTCGTCCGCGACCTCCATCCAGACCGTCTCGCCGCTGTCGCCGGCGGTGACGCGGATATGGCCGCCGTCGGGGGTATATTTGACCGCGTTGCTCAAAATATTCAGCATGACCTGTTCGATGCGCCCGCGGTCACCCATGATCATCGGCAGATGCTCGGAGTAATCCCCCGTCAGCTCGTGACCGTGGCGCTGGGCTTCCAGCGCGATGGAGCGCCGCACCGCGTCAATCGCGTCGGCAAAGGGAAAACGCGCCATGACCATCTCCGTGCGGCCGGAATCGAGGCGCGAGAGCGTCAGCAGATCCTGCACGATATGGGTCATGCGGTCGGTCTCGCTGATGACGATGTCGAGGAAACTGTTCTCCAGCTCCCGCGGAATGTCGCCGTTGGCGTCCCGGATCGTTTCGGCATAGGAACGAATGTTGGTCAGCGGCGTACGCATCTCATGGGACACGTTGGCGACAAATTCCTTGCGCCGCTCCTCCGTCCGGCGGTGCTCCGTGATGTCGTGGAGCACCACCAGCACACCGCCGGTCTCCTCGTCGGCGAAGGCGGCAAAGTACAGCTCCACGGAGCGGTCGCCCACGGCAAGCTCCGCCTCGGCATAGTCGCCGCGGCGCAGTCCCAGCACATGGGCAAAGGGGCAGAGCGGTTCAAAAATATCGGCGTAAACACAGTCCTCCGGCGTACGCTTCAGCAGCGCGACGGCGGCGGGATTGCAGTGCATCAGCTGCTGCTCGCCGTCGTAGGCGACGACGCCGTCGGTCATGTGCAGGAACAGCGCGTCCAGCTTGCTGCGCTCGTTCTCCACCGCTTCCAGCGTGTCGTGGAGGACGCTGGCCATGTCGTTGAAGGTCGTGGTCAGGATGCCGATCTCGTCGTTGGAGTCCACCTCCAACACGTCGTCAAAGTCGCCGCCCGCGATGCGCTCCGCGCCCTCGGTCAGCTTTTCGATGGGGTCGATCATCGTCTTGGCCAGCAGGAAACTCAGCAGCACCGACACCAGAAGGCCCACCAGCATCGCCTGCAGGATGATGAGCAGCAGCTCACTGTTGAGCTCGGTGACCGTGGTGCGGTTGTCGCGGATGTAAACGATAAAGTTGTTGTCGCCGCCGGAGATGGGCACCGCCACATCCATATAGCTGGCGGCTATGTCGCTCTCGGAACCGACGCTGCCGTTGCGCGCAGCGAGGATGTTGGCGGTCTGTTCCAGCGTCGCGCCGCCCGGCTCGTCGCTGCCGGCGAGAAACGCGCCGGTGTCGGCGTCGAGAATGTAGTAGTTTCTGCTGCGGGAGTCGATGCCCAGCGTACCGGCATACAGCTCCATCAGTGCTTGCAGCCGCTGCGCGCCATCCTCCTGCGCGGCCTCGGTCTTGAGGGCGGCATAAAAGGAGACGTCGGAGAACGCCTCGTTCATCTGTTGATAGAAGCCGTCGATGTAAAAGCTGGTGACGCTGGTCATCAGAAACGCGCCGACGACCGTCATCAGCGAGGTGATGAGCAGCACCAGGATCATCACGAGCTTCATGTGCAGGCTGCGAAACATTCCTCACGCCTCCTTTCGCCTGAATCGTACGCGGATTCCGTCTCCGCCTGTACGGCGGCGGAGACATAGCCATATTTCGCGGTTGCCGCGCAAGCGGCGAGCGAAATGGCGATAAACAATATTATTCAGCACATTTAATGTGCTGAATAATAATAGCCCACCCCCCGGCGCGTGATGATGCGCGTCGGGTTCGCGGGGTCGTCCTCGATTTTCTCGCGCAGACGGCGCACCGTCACGTCCACCGTGCGGGCGTCGTCGCCGACATAGCCGTAGTTCCAGACCTGCTCCATCAGATCCACGCGGGAGAACACCTTGTCCGGATGACTGGCAAGGAAGGTCAGCAGCTCATATTCGCGCTGGGTCAGATCCACAGGCGTACCGTGCTTGTAAACCTGCGTATTTTCGGTGTTGATCGTCAACTCGCCGCCGGCGCTCATACCCTGCTCCCCCGGCGCCGCGGACGACGACATAGCCGTGCGGCGGATGTTCGCCCGCACACGGGCGATCAGCTCGCGCATGGAGAAAGGCTTGGTGATATAGTCGTCCGCGCCGATCTCAAGGCCGAGGATCTTGTCCTCCTCTTCCTCCCGGGCGGTCAGGATGATGATGGGCACATTGTCTCCTTCGTCCCGCAACGCCTTACAGACGTCAAAGCCCATCATCTTCGGCATCATCACGTCCAGCAGGATGAGGTCGGGCTTCTCCGCGCGGGCCAGCGCGAGTCCCGCCTCGCCGTCGTAGGCCTCCAGCACGTCAAAGCCCTCGCGCCCCAGATTGAAGCGGATGATGTCCACGATATTCTTTTCGTCCTCCACGATGAGGACGCGCTTTTTCTGCTCCATAGGGAGGAAACCTCCTGTTTTTTCAATTTACGCCTTCTGCTGCCGCATGACATAGACCTTCAGGATGCCCGCGACCGTCTTGGCGTCGGACAGCTCGCCCGCCAGAACGCGGCGCACCATCTCATCGAAGGGTGTGCGGATCACATCAAGGAACTCGTCCTCATCCGGCGATGTCTCTCCCATGTCCAATCCCTCGGCCAGATACAGATACAGCACTTCGCCGTAGGCGCCGGGAGACACGATCAGCTTTCCCAGATCGGTAAAGCGCGCCGGCGTGGCGCCGGTCTCCTCCTTCAGCTCCCGCAGCGCCGCGTCACGCGGATCCTCGCCCCGCTCCAGTTTGCCCGCGGGGATCTCCTCCACCACGCGGGAGAACACATAGCGGTACTGCTTCACCGTCAGCAGGTTCCCCTGATTGTCGATGGCGACAATGGCGACGCCGCCGGGATGATCCGCCACCTCCCGCAGCCCCTGCTTGCCGTTGGGCAACTCCACCGTGTCCACATGCAGGCGCAATATTTTCCCATCATAGATCAGCTTCGAGGAAATCTTTTTCTCGGTCATATCCATGGTATCAGCCCTCCAGATCCTTCGGATTCAAAAAGTCGGTGTAGACCGCCTTAACGCCGTCGTTGAGCAGCATCTTTGCCTGCGTCGGGTCATTGACGGTATGCAGATAGACGTTGATCTTGCCCTCGTTGGAAATTTTGATGTAATCGGGCTTCCAGACGTCCACATTGAGCGTCAGTCCCATAATGTGCTGCTCCACGCAGAAGTTCACCTTGTTTTGGAAGGATTCCTCATTCTGTCCGAAATAGTCCTGATACAGCGTGTAGATGTAGTGTGGAAAATGATGGACACCCTCCACGATCGTGTAATGCTCGGGCGAGTAAACCTGCACGATAACGCGGTCAAAGAGGTAGCTCATGCCCAGCTTTTGCGCGTCCCGAACCATGGATCGAAACTGCTCCGTCACCGCTTCGTTGTCCAGCAGCTTGGTGTCCGTAATAACGCATATGTCGGGATAGTCCGCCATGAGCATCAGCAGGTCACGGAAGGAGAGCGGCGTATACTTGCCGTGGATAGGCTTGGACAAGAACTCCTCCAGCGTCGGGATATGCGTCTGATCCACGCCGGACTGTACGCCAGCGAGCCAGTCGTGCCGCAGCACCGCGTAGCCGTCGGAGGTCAATCGAAGATCGACCTCAAACACGCGCACCCCCTCGTTGTAATGCTCCAGAAACCCTTCCAGACAGTTGAGGCCCGCGATCTCATCCACCGAACCGAACGCGTGGAGCGCAATACGGCTGTCCGCCAAAATCTGCGGCGCGCTGCGCTCGCCCTCCGGCTTGGCGCGCTCCGGCGGGATGGCGTTGCGGATACGCTCCGCCTCCTCCTCCGCCAGGCGCTGCATCTCCGCCACTTCCAGCTCCTCCAGTCTGCCGCTCATCATCCGCGCCTTTGCGCGGCTGCGGAAAAAGCTTACAGAAAAAACCACGGTAAGAATGGTCAATATCAGAATAATCGCTGCGAGCGTTGCTGCGATCATCCGTTTATAATACAGCACGCTGTGTTCCTTTGCCACAGGTAAGTCCTCCATTTGCACATATCATATCTAGGTTAGCATATCACAAAGAAAAAGAAAATGCTACTGAAACTTCTATATTACGGGAATATTACAGTTTGACAATTCGACCGATCCATACTTGTGTCGGCGAAAAAAATGTGATATACTCCCATAATATTGATGAAAGGGGTGCTTGCCGTGGCGGAGAAAAAGGGAATCAAGGTCATGGCGAACAACCGCAAGGCCTTCCACGATTATTTTGTCGAGGACAAATACGAGGCGGGCATCGAACTCAAGGGCACGGAGGTCAAGTCCGTGCGCGCCGGTACGCTCAACTTGAAGGACAGCTACGTCATCGCCAAAAACGGCGAGGCGTATGTCCACAGTATGCACATCTCGCCCTACGACAAGGGCAACATCTTTAACCACGACCCTGACCGTCCCAAGCGCCTGCTGCTGCACAAGCGCGAGATCGTCAAGCTCGCCGCGCTGGCCGCGCAGGACGGCTACGCGCTGGTACCGCTGAGCGTCTATTTCAAGGACGCGAAAGTCAAGGTAGAGCTGGGCGTATGCAAGGGCAAGAAGAACTACGACAAGCGCGACGCCGCTGCCCAGCGCGACGCCAAGCGCCAGATCGACCGCGCCATGCGGGAGAGATATTGATTACAAATTGTTGAAATAAAGGAGGAAATCACCATGAGCAATCCGCTTGTGACCATCGAGATGGAGGATAGCGGCGTGATGAAGGGCGAGCTGTACCCCGAGATCGCGCCCAACACCGTCAACAACTTCATCGCGCTGGCGAACTCCGGCTACTATGACGGCCTGATCTTCCACCGCGTGATCCCCGGCTTCATGATCCAGGGCGGCTGCCCGCTGGGCACCGGCACCGGCGGCCCGGGCTACTGCATTAAGGGAGAGTTCACGGCCAACGGCTTCCAGAACGACCTCAAGCACACCACGGGCGTTCTGTCTATGGCGCGTACGATGATCCCCGACAGCGCGGGCAGCCAGTTCTTCGTCATGGTGGCCGACGCGCCGCATCTGGATCGCGAGTACGCCGCCTTCGGCAAGATCACCGAAAACGCGGAAAAGGCCATTGAGATCAGCCGCGTGAACCGCGACATGTTCACCGACAAGCCCAAGAAGCCGCAGACCATCAAGTCCATCCGCGTGGACACCCTCGGTGAGACGTATCCGGAGCCGGAGAAGCTCCCCGAGCGATGAAAACAGCTATCATCACCGGCGCGTCCGCCGGTATGGGGCAGGAGTTCGCGCGTTTCGCCCTGCGGCTTTTCCCGGAGATCGAGTGCTTCTGGCTGATCGCCCGCCGCGAGGGCCGGCTCAAGGAGCTTGCGGAGGAGCTGGGCAAGCCCACCGTCTGTATGTCGCTGGATCTCTGTGACGAGACGAGCTTCGACGTGTTGGCGGAAAAGCTTCGCGACGACAAGCCCGAGGTCACGCTGCTCATCAACAACGCGGGCTGCGGCTACCTCGGCAATCTGGGCGAGCTGGACACGAATCTCCAGACGCGCATGACGAAGCTCAACGTTACGGCGCTGACCGCGGTGACGAACCTCTGTGTGCCGTATATGGCGCGTGGGTCGCGCATCGTCAACGTCAGCTCCATCGCGTCGTTCTGCCCCAATCCGCGCATGACGGTATACAGCTCCACCAAGGCTTATGTCTCGTCCTTCTCCCGCGGCCTCCGCGAGGAGCTGCGGAGCAGGGGCGTCACGGTGACGGCGGTCTGTCCCGGGCCGATGGACACGGAGTTCATCGAGGTGGGCAAGATCAAGGGCGAGTCCAAGACCTTCGACGTGCTGCCCTACTGCGACCCGTCCGACGTCGCGCGGAACACGCTGCTCGCCGCCAAAGCGGGCCGCGCGGTCTACACGCCGAAGCTGTTTTACAAGTTCTACCGCTTTGTGGCGAAGGTGACGCCGCAGGCATTGATGGTAAAATTCACCGGAACGTAGGGCTCCCGCCGAAACCCAGCAAAGCGGTTTCGGCGGGAAGAGGAGGGACAACGAAGCGATACGCAGTTTTCGGCGTCAGCCACAGGCTGTCGCCGGAAACGGAGCGAGCGCAGTTTGGCCCGACGATACGGGGGCGTACCGGTTTCGACGGGGGTGTGGAGGCAGGATAAGCGGGCGGCGGCGCCTGACCGCCATAAAACGGGCAACTTATAAATTAAAGAACA
>Ga0256407_10012583_pt1 | contig 11476 bp, 5 predicted proteins | sample RumenRJG_04DNA_FD_193489 | JGI IMG/M metagenome (GOLD analysis project Ga0256407, IMG submission 193489) | Bovine rumen microbial communities from Lethbridge, Alberta, Canada - RJG_04 | ecosystem: Host-associated > Mammals > Digestive system > Stomach > Rumen | place: Canada: Alberta | collected... | reverse complement strand
AAAATAAAAAAAAAAAAAAAAAAAAAAAAATCAGTATTATCAAATCATAAATTAAAATATCATAATAAACATATAAGTGATGGAAATAGAATAAAAAAAATGACAGAACCTCCATGTACAAGATATTATCCTCGTTATGAATATATTTGGCCTAAATTAATAACTGGTCCTTCTTGGAAACAATCTAGAGGAAGAACTTTTAATAAAAAAGAAGTTGATAATCAAGAATTTTTTCATGAAGATATTACTTTTTCTCCTACTTCTAAATGTCTTGTTAATATGAATAAAACTACTCAAAGAGGTGATTTTATTATTTCTAAAAATGTTAGAATTAGAACTGATAAAGCATTTGAAAAAAATGCTTTAAGTGAAAGATTAAAATATAAAAAAAAGAAAAAATTAAAAATTGAAATTTTAAATAATAATAAAACTAAATCACATAATGAATTAGATTTTGAAAATATGTCATTAACAAATAATAATACTATGAATGAAACAATATCAAAAAGAAATAATTCAACTAATAATTTAAAAAAAGAAATAAATGCACCTGATTTTCAGAAGACAATATCAAGAGAGCAAAGAGAAAAAGTAAAACAAATAAAAATGGCACCATCTTCTTATATTCAACCAAATTATTCATTAGTTAGAGAAAGAATATTAACAATGACAGTATATGAAAAACCAAAAAAATATATTCCAAGAATAAAAACAATGAAAGGATTTGATTCTTTAATAACATATCAACCAGATAAAATAATAAATAAAGTTGATAATCATTCTGAACCTAAAACACCAAATTTTAAATTAATGACTTCGAGATATGATAATAAAGATTCTAAACTTCCTACTTATATGCAAAATGTTCATGATAGAAAAAGTATGGAAATTATTACTGAAAAATCACTTAAATTAAATAATTATCCTAATGGAAAATTTATGGCTCCTACTTCTTCTTTTTTTCCTAAGAGAAGTTTTAATAATATTATTAATTTAAATATGCTAAATTCAGAAAATTTAAAAGGAAAAAATCTTAAAGATGAATTTTATGAAAATCAAAGAGAAGAATTAAGGAGTTCTTTAAATTTTTTTCATAAAAATTATGATGAGTTAATTAAAGAAGGGGCTTTGAGTAAATTTGATAATATTACTTTAAAAACTAATCAAAGAAGGAAAATTGATCCTGGTGATATTGATAAGTTTGTTATTAATTTTGATAATGTTGATACTTAATTTTTGTATATATATTTTTTAATTTAAAATTTTTTTATTTTATTATATAGAAAATATTATTATAAACAAGTTTTTTATATATAAATTTTTATTAAATAAAAATACTCTGTTTTTAAATCAATAAAAAAAAAATTATTTATTTTATTGGATGAATCATAAATTCAATTGAATTAAATTAAAAATTTTATTTTTCAGGATTAATAAATTCAATATATCTGAAAAGTAAAGTATTTTCTTCTTTATTTGCACTTAAATCAATTTCAGCAGGTTTTTTTGCAACATTAATATAATTTAATTCAGCTACCATTTTCCCTGTTTCAACATCAGAAATAATAAAATCAGTTTTTGATTGTTTTCCAAAAGCACTAACAATAACTTTATTATCTTGAATAAAATTTGAAATTTCAGCATCTAATTCACAATCAACTCTTTTAATATTATTTAAATCTTCATAATTAGAAATAACTAATTTATTATCATTTATATTTGTACTTCTTGATAAAAGTAATTTATGTTCTTTAGAAAAATCAATATTAAAACATTTATCAAATTTTTCAATAAAAGTCCCATCATTTAAATTATATAAAACTGAATTTGAAATTCCTTTTTCAGTTCCTTTAACAAAAAACAAATGATAATCAGCATCACATTGAATATCATCAATTTTTTCAAAAACATAAGGACAATCACAAATAAATAAAATATTTTTAGTTTCCAAATCAAAAATAATAACATTTTGTTTTTCAGAAACACAAATTAATTTTTCATTAATATTTTCACTTTTAGTTAAATAAACAATAGTATTTTTATTATTATTAGGACCTTCATAAGTATAACTAAAATAAAAATTATCTGAATTTAAATCCCAAACTCTTGCAATTTCAGGACCAATTTCAGCACCACAAGCAAGTAAATCTCCTTTATTATTAAATGAAAAAGAATGAGTATTAAAACCTTCTAAAGTTAAAACATCATTTCCATTTAAATAATTCCAAATTTTAATAATATTATCATTATATTTTGTTGCAATTAATGCAACTTCTGATGTCTCTGGTACAATTTCACATGCTATTGCCCATCCTGGTATTCTATTATGAAATTTTTTTATTATTCTTCCATTTTCACAATTATATAATATTGCATTATGTTCATCAATTATACCTAATATTACTTTTTCATCTGGAGAAAATGTAAAATAATCAAATTTTTCTGCATTTAAATTTAACCAAATAAATTGTTCTGGTTTTTTTTCATCACCATAATTGAAAATATCTATACAAATATCACTTGATGTTACTATTTTTTCTTTTTGGAAATTTATTGTAAAAGAATGGAATTTTTCTTTATATATTATTCCTATTTTCTTTTTACTTTCTAAATCCCAAAATAATAAATTTAAATTATCAGTTGAAACTGCAAGTTTACAATCATCACTTATTACAATATTATTTACTTTATCTTGAATAGAAATTAAAGTTTTAACATTTCCAGTATCTAAATTCATTTCATAAATTCCATTATCTAAAGCAAATAAAAAATTATCATCATTTGGAGAAAGAATAGCAGCTAAAATTTTATTATAAGAATTAACATTATTAATTTTAAAGTGTTTTTTAACAACATCATTCATAAAATCAATAACTTTAACATTGCATTTAGCATCAATTGATATTAAAGTATCACCTCTTATTATTTTAAAAGGAGATTTTTCTTTCAAATTTTTAATGACTTTTCCCTTTAAAACATCCCAAACAGTAAAATGATCTTCAGTAGCTAAACCAAAAAATCTTCCAGCAGTAGAAAAAGAAAAAGAAAGAGCTTGACTTTGTTTTTGTTCAGTTTGTTTGAATTTAACAATAATTTTACCGCTTGCAATATTATAATGAACAGGAGGTTCTTGTTTATAAATTATAATAAATGATCTATTATTTGGAGCAAATTCTACTCCTTCAACTTTACCTTTTGCATCATATTTATAATGATATTTATCTAAATTATCTGTTTTCCAAATATAAACATAATCTAAATTTGCACCTTTTGCTATTGATGAAAGATATTGTTCATCATTTGATAATCGAGGATCAATAAATGTATTTCCTTGAGGATATTCATAATGACCAAATAATGGAATGTTTTGTATTTCACATGAATTGTATTTGTATAATTTTGATGTGTTTAATTGTATTTGGTAATGGTTTTCTAAATCGAGATCAATATTTGACATTTTTGTATTATATTTAAATTTTTGAATTAATTATTTTTGGGGTAATATATTGTAATATTTTAATTTATTTATTTTTAGATTTTGATGTTTATGAAATAAAATTATAATTTTCATTTTAAATTTTTTATATATGTTTATAATATAATAAAAAATATATTTTGAATTTTGAAAATTTTTCAAAACACATATTTTTTAAAATATATAATAGATAAAATTTTATAAATTTATTTAATTTCCTTCCTGCATACTATATAAATATTGTAATACTAAATCTTGATTATCTCCATAAATTGACCATGCCATAATTGCATCATCTAATGAAAAACCAAATTCTAAAGCACTTTGAATAGAAGGAATTGAAAAATAATCCATATCTTGATTTTTATTTGGATTATTTTTATTTTCATTTTCCAAACTCATTTTTATTGCTGAATTAATCATATCTTCTTCATTTTTTTCTAATTCAGATTGTTTCATTATAATATCTAATTTATTTATATTATTATTTTCATTATTATTATTTTTATTTTGTTCATCTTCTTCTAAAATAATATCATCTAATAAATCATCTAAATATTTATTTCTTTTTTCCATAAATAATTTTCTTGCTTTTTCATTTTCTTCAATTATTTTTTTATTTTCTTTATTAATTTTAACTTCTTCTAAAACTTTATCTTCATATTCTCCATTATTTAATTGTATAAAACTTTTTCTAAATTTTCTCCATTGTTGTAAATTTTCTTTATTAGGAACAATAGAATTATAATGATTTTTTCCATGATAAGAAATTCTAATAGGCATAATATAATTTTCATCATCAATATCATTATCTTTAATATCATTCTTATTATCATTATCCTTAATATTTCTTTCATAATTTTCTCTTTTAAATTCATTTTTATTTTCATGAAAAGTTTTAAGTGGTTTAGTAGAATTAGAATAAATTTCAATTGGTCTATTATAAATTTCACTTAATGCTTGTAATTCAATATCATCACCCCAAACTCCATTTTTTCTTTTCATTTCAATATATTCATCAAAACCATTTTTTCCTCCTTCTACAAATTGTTCAAAAAAATCTCTTTCAATTAATAAATAATCCATACATTTTTGACGAACAATATCATATTTTTCCTCATTTCCATAAACTTGATCACTTATTGCACGAAACATACAATTTCCATCTCCTTTTATATCTTTTATAAATAAATGCATATTTGATATATTCTTTCTAATATTATTTTCTTGTTTTTGATTTAATTGAACAAATTTTCTATTTTTAAATAATTTTTTATTTATTTCATCACTTGTTAATTTTTCACTATTATGTTGTTTTTTTGAAGTATGTTCTCCAATTGGTGCAATTCTTTCTGAATTTTGATTTATATTTTCTTCTTTTATTTCTTGATTTTTATCTAAATATCTTACTGTAATTTCATTTTTTTCTTCATTTATATTTATTATTAAACCTTCTACCCAATAATTTGTATTTATTAATTCAATATCTAATCTATTAAATATAAAAAAAGGTCTTCCTGGTTTCCATTGTTTAAGAATGCAATTATCACTTCTTTTATATTGTTCTTCTTTGTTTGTTTTTAAATTTTGTATTAATAAAATTTGTCCTCTTATTGCTATTATTTTTCCTTCTGAAACTGTATGTTCTTGTGTATTTATTACATCTACATTTTCATCATAATAAAAATCTTCTTCTATTGGATTATTATATAATGGCTGCATTTTATTTTTTTGTATAATTAAAACTATTTTTAATTTTTTTAATTTTCAATTTTTGATTTACATTTTTTAATTGATTAATATTCATTAAATATTTTTTAATTAATTTAAAAGATTATATTTAAGATTATATTAAATAAATATGTATAATAACTTTATTGATATCTATAAAAATAAAATTTTTAAAAATAAATATTTAAAACTTATTTTCTATTAATATATTCTAATTATTATTATTGTTAATATTATTTTTGTGGTTGTTATCTTTTCCATTTTCTTTAATTGAATTTTCATTTGACATTTCAAATATATCTGAACTTTTTATATGATCAAATTCATTATCATATCTTTCCCCATTATATAATTCTGAAGCTTTTTCTTTAATAATTTGAATACCATTTTCAGCTTTAATTTTCATACTTTGAAATAGTTCTGAATTTGCAATTTGGATTTTTTTATCATTTATATATTCATTTGCCTGGTCAATTTTTTTATCTATTTGATAATCTTTAATAAAAGTATTAAACATTTCTCCCATTGAAGAAAAAACATTGTTCCAATTATTATAATTTGAATTATTATCATTTATATTTTTTTCTCTTTTTTCCGAAATATCATTATTTATATTCCTATTTATATTTTGATTCATAATATAATTCATTTGTTGATTATTATTTTGATTATATATATTATTGTTTTGATTATTATTATAAATTACATTATTATTATTAGATATTTCAGGATTAATTTTTAATATCCCATCTTGTAAAGAAGGTTTCTTAAATTCAATTTTAATTCCTTTAACCTCATTTTCTAATAATTTCCTATAATAATCTGCTATTAAAGTTTGATATTTATATTCCTTCATATCATCTATCAAAGGAATATTATATTCGGTCATTAAATTATTAAATCTCATATTTCCTCCTTTTTTTAATAAATTAATTTCAAAATCATTAAATAAATCAGCTTCTAATGATTTAATAATCGAATATCTTTTTAAATTTTTTTTATGATTTCTTGCACATTTAACACATAAAAATACACCATTATTAACAGAACACCATAGAACTTTTTTATTTTGACAATCTACACAATTATTATTTCCAAAATGCTCTAAAATTAAAATAATATCAGGATGAGAAAATTTATTATCCTCCATATTAAAAAATTAATATATAAAAACATTTATAAAAATAGAATAAAAAAAATTAAAAAAAAATTTTTGAAAAAATATGAAACAATCAAAGATAAAATTATTTAAAATTTATCCTACATTAAAAAAACCAATTACAGTTTATTCAATGGAAGAAAAAATTCCACAATCAGTAATGAATCAATCAGAATCTTTATCAAAAACAATAGAAAATTTTGAAAATTTAAAAGAAAGGACATTTAAAAAGATAAAAAAAAGAAATAATAATGATGATAAATTGAATAATACATTAACAGAGAAAGATGATGATTATATTTCCAATATATATACATCATATAATCAAAATGGTGAACAAGAATTATCATCAAGATATCGTTTAAATACTCAATTAAATGAATTTCAAAAAACATCAATTCAACATTTTTTTAGAAAATCACATAAAGATAATTCTATATTTGCTCATTCAGTAGATAATAAAGAATTATATTCAAATCCATTTAAATCACAACATGATTTAAATTTTAATAAAAATATATATAAAACTTTAAATAATATTAGAATGGAACATCAATTTAATAGTTATACAAGAAGAATAAATGATTATCATCAAAAGGAAAAAAAGTTAAAATTAATGCCAAAAGTAAAAATATCTAAAATAACTTCAGATATAAATAATAATGTTAAAAAATCAAAAATTAAAAAAAAAAATAGTTTGAGAGGATTATTAAAAATAAAAACTGATGATTTACCAATGATACCAACTAGTAAATTATTACCAAGAGATGATTTATTAAATGAATTATCAATACATCAAAGTTGTATAAATACTTTATTTCATCCATCATCAAGAGGTCAATTTTCAATTTGTAAAACTTATGATAATAGACTTTATATTTTTGGTGGAATACAAAGTAAATTTTTAAATGATTTTTGGATATGTCAAATAGGAACAAAAAATATAATAAATGATATAAATGAAGATATGATTAAAAAACTTCAAAAAAATTCTTCAATTAATGAATTTATAAAATGGAGAAAAGTATCATTAAGAGATGATGAATTACCAATAGCAAGATATGGTCATTCAATGAGTTATTATCTTGATAATTTATATATTTTTGGTGGTACATTACCAAGAAATAATTTCAGAGATAGAGAAGAAAATATTTGTATTTTTGATATGAAAAGAGAAAATTTTTATTATCCAAAATGTCAAAATGCAAAAAATGTAAAATTTCGTAAAAATCATATAGGAATTGGAATAGGTTCAACATTATTTATTCATGGTGGAATTGATGATAATGGAAATTTTTTAAATGATTTATGGATATTTGATTGTTTAAAATATAGATGGATACCACTTAATTTTAGAAATTTAATAAAAATACCAAGAATTGCATTTCATAGTGCTGCTTTAGTTATAAAAAATATATCAATATTAATTCATAAAGATTTAAATATTTATAAATTCCCAGAAGGTTCTATTACAAAAGGAAAAATTGGAAAACCAAAAATTGAAGGAATTTATATTTTTGGTGGAATTGATAAAGAAAATAATTTTTATAAAAAATTATGGTTAATTCGTATTGGTGTTAAACCTGTTGATATTGTTGAAGTCCCTACTTATGGAATTGAACCTCCTCCTAGAATGAATTCCTCAATGTGCTTTTTTAATGTTTTAAATTTATTATGTCTTTATGGAGGAAAAAATGATGATATTAATAAAGGAAATTTACTTAATGATATTTGGTTTTTTGATTTAGAAAATTTTAATTGGATTCGTCCTGTTTATGAAGAAGATAATTTTCTACCTCTTGCTGAACATTCTATTGTTAATTATGGAAATAAAATTTTAATTCTTGGAGGATTTGGAAATGATGGTTATGTTAGATTTGATATTAATACTATTGAAATTGATGCTTTGAATTCTCAAGAAAATCAAAATCTTATAAAACAAATGTTCAATTGATAATATAAATCTTTTCTTTTAATATTTTATAATTTTTTTCATTTCTTTATTTATTTATTAAATTAAAATATAATAAAATAAATTAAAATAAATTAAAAATTAAAAAAAAAATAAAAAAATTACTACTCAATTCTAGGATAAATTTAAATATTAAATTAACTCATTCTTATTTAAAATCTTTAACAATATTTATTTTTTATTTTTTATCAAGATCTTTTAAATCTCCAGTAGAGACAAAATGACCACTTTTAGTAATAGAAGGTTTAGGAACTTCAAGTGGTTTAAGATCCCAAATATCATTAGCATAAGTTTGAATAGCTCTATCAGAAGAGAAGAATCCCATTTTGCAAATAGCTTCAACACATTTCTTATACCAAATATCAGGTTTTTGATATTCTTCATCAACTCTCTTTTGAGCTTCCATATAATCATAGAAATCATGACAAGCAAGATAAAAGTCACCTCCATTAATAAGTCCATTAACATAATCATGCATAAATTTAGTATTTCCAAATCTATTATTTAGAATAGCATCAAAACATTCTTGTAATCTACTTCCAACATAACCTCTTCTTCCACCTGCAATTTCTTTTCTAATTCTTTCAACTTCATGGACATTTTTACCAAAGTAGAAAATATGATCTTCTCCAATATTATCTGCAATTTCAATATTTGCTCCATCACGTGTACCAATAATTAATGATCCTGTCATTACGAATTTCATACATGATGTACCAGAAGCTTCTGTTCCTGCTGTTGATATTTGTTGATTAATATCAGCTGCTGGGATAATAATTTGTGCTGAGGATACTTTGTAATCTGGTAAGAAGATGACTTTGTAATATTTGTTTACATCTGAATCATTATTTACTGTATTGGCTACCATGTTTATTAATTTAATTACATTTTTAGCTAATGCATATCCTGGAGCTGATTTTCCTCCAAAGAATGTTACTCTTTTATTTACTTTTTCTCTATCTCCTGGACTCATTTTTTTTATATCAAGATATCTTCTTATACAATATAAACAATTCATAAATTGTCTTTTATATTCATGAATTCTCTTTACCATAATATCAAACATGAAGTTTTCATCAATATCAATATGACAATTATTTTTAACAAATTCTTTTAAACGTAATTTTGCTTTTAATTTTGCTGCTTTGAATTTATCAATGAACTCATTTAATTTACCATCTTTTTTAACTTTTTCTAAAACATCTTCAAGTAAATCTAATTCAGCAAGCCATTCATTTTTTCCATCATTATATTCAGTTAATAAAGCAGAAAGTTCAGGAAATTCACAATGAACCCATCTTCTAGGAGTAACACCATTTGTAACATTAGTAAATTTATTAGGCCATAAATCAGCAAAGTCTTTAAATAACATAGTTTTAACTAAACCAGAGTGAATTTTAGCAACACCATTAACATGGGAAGAAGCTACAACACATAAATTAGCCATTCTAATTTGTTTTGGGTATGATTCTTCAATAATTGATAATCTTCCAATTTTATCCCAATCTTCATGGAATTTCTTTTTACATTCTTCCATAAAGTAAAAGTTAATTAAGTAAATAAGTTCTAAATGACGAGGAAGTAAACGTTCGAAAATATCAACACCCCATTTTTCAAGTGCTTCAGGAAGAACTGTATGATTAGTATAATTGAAAGTTCTAAGAACAATATCAAATGCTTGTCTATATTCTAATTCATATTCATCAATTAAAATTCTGAGTAATTCAACTAAAGCAATAGTAGGATGAGTATCATTTAATTGTACAGTATTATATTTAGGGAAATCAGTCCAAGGTGCTTTTGTTCTTCTAAATCTATTAACAATATTTTGAATAGAAGCACATGAGAAGAAATATTCTTGTTTTAATCTAAGTTCCTTACCACTTAAAGTAGAATCATTTGGATATAAAACAGCAGAAATATAACTTGCTTGATCTTTACCTTCAAGAGCACTTTGATGTTCTCCTCTATTAAATTCATCAAAATTGAACTCTTCAGAAGGATAAGCTTTCCATAATCTAAGAGTATTACAATTGAAAGTTTGGAAACCAGGAACTGCAGTATCATGAGCAATAGCAAGAACTTCTTGTCCTCCTCTCCATACTCTAACTTTTTTTCCATTTCTATAATCATCTTTACAATAACCATAGAATCTAACTTTGAATTGTAAATCTAATTTAATAACTTCCCAAGGATTACCTTTAGTCAACCAATAATCAGGAAGTTCTTTTTGTTCGAAATTCTCAATTACTTGTTTAAAGATACCATATTCATATCTTATACCATAACCCCAAGCAGGATAATTTAAAGTAGCAAGAGAATCAATATAACAAGCAGCTAATCTTCCTAAACCACCATTACCTAAAGCAGGATCATTTTCATTTTCATAAATATCTTCTAATTTAACACCAAAATCCATTAAAGCATCTCTGTATCTATCTTCCAATTCTAAATTAACCAAAGCATTTTGTAATAAACGACCAAGTAAAAATTCAATAGATAAATAATATATTTTTTTAGGATTATTTATCCTAATATACATTTGAGTATCATTCCATTGTTCAAGAAGTCTATCTCTAACTGAAAGTGCAGTACCTTGGAAAATGTAATTTTCATCAACTTGGAATCTTGTTCTTGCTAATGTATATTCAATGTGATTTACAATTGATTTTTGGATTGAAAGTTTATCACGTGGTAAATAAGCATCCATTAATTCCCACATTTTTTCTTTGACTGGATCCTTAGCATCAAAATGATATTCAGGTCTGAAAAATTCTTGTTTAACATCAAAACCTTCATATAATGATTTACGTCTTTTTGTTGTTGGTCTTGTATATTTTTGTACTTCTTCTTGTTTTTTTTCTTCTTTTTTTCCTTCTTCAAATATTTTTCCTTCTTCTTCTGATTTTGATGATTCAGAACTTTGTGATTTAGCATCATCTTCATCCTTTTTTACTTCATTAACTATTTCTTTTTGTTCTTCTGACATTTTAATATATTTTTTTTATTTTTGATTTCTTTTATATTGGATTTTTGATTGTAGTATTATATAAATAAATATTTTTTTTATATTTTATTTTTTTAATGTTTTTACTGTATTTAATGAACAGGAAAACGAGAAGTTAGTTTATATATATTG
>Ga0256407_10012582_pt1 | contig 11478 bp, 13 predicted proteins | sample RumenRJG_04DNA_FD_193489 | JGI IMG/M metagenome (GOLD analysis project Ga0256407, IMG submission 193489) | Bovine rumen microbial communities from Lethbridge, Alberta, Canada - RJG_04 | ecosystem: Host-associated > Mammals > Digestive system > Stomach > Rumen | place: Canada: Alberta... | reverse complement strand
AAACTGATTTCTTTCAAAAACCATTCATGAAAGTGCTATTAACACTAGTAAGCACTGTTCTTTCCACTTTAGTTTTAGCGTTCTCCGCTTTAACGATTTTACAAATCTATGAAAAGACACCAGAAGAAGCTAGTAAGTTTTTAATTTGGGTCTTTATGGCCACAGCCTTATTAAGTATCGTTTCATTCTTAAAAGACCGTACCAAATTAAACTTTATTAGATCTTTAATATTATTTATATTTAACGCTATTTTGGGTATTGTCTCTTTATCTGGTAATACATATAACCCGCAAGTATTCCAAATTACCGCTGGATTATATTGTTTATCCATTGTGATATCTAGAGCGTTCTCACTTATTCAAAAGCATGATATACGTAGTATCATTTTAAATGGTTTAATCATTGCCTTTGCCGTTGTTTTAGCCGTTGGTATATTTATTACCCCAGCGGAAGAAAACGTCGTCACGATTGTGACTTTAGAATGCGTCTTTATTGCTGTGGTATCTTTCATTGAAGCGGCGATGATTATCTTTGCTACTTTGAAAGTTAAAGTCTTATTTAAGATTATTGTTTCCACATTCTCTTTAGAAATCTTATTTGGTTTGTTAACCACGATTATCTGCTTCTCCATTGTTCTTCAAACAGTGGAACCAGGTATCACTAATTTCCCAGATGCTTTATGGTATAGCTTCGCGGTAGTGACTACGATTGGTTTTGGTGATTTCACCGCAGTCACACCTCTAGGCAGAGTGTTAACAGTGATATTAGGTTTATATGGCATTATCGCTGTCGCGGTCATCACCTCTATCATTGTTAACTTCTATAACGAAACATCTGGTCGTAGAGATCAAAAAGAACTAAAAGAGATTAGTAAAGAAGAAAAGGACAAATAATTACTGCCCTTTTATTGTTTTAATTTTTTCCGTTGTGTGATTTGTGTAAGTATACTTTTCTACTTCGTACCCGTTTATCGTTTCGTATTTATTGGTTGATACGTTTTTAACGGTGGTGCAATCAGCAATTATTCCCTGTAAATACTCAGGCTTACTAGCGCTATATAAAGAAGCTAATACCAACGAGTTCCTGAAGTACTTCGCATTTTTACCAAGATAATCAACATTGATGTGCAACCCAACTGTTTTAATTAAAAAGTATAAAAACAACGCGACGCTTCTAGTATTTCCTTCTCTAAAACAATGAATCTGCCATAGTTCCTGCACGATGGAAGAGACGGTTTCGACCTTACTTTTGCTATCCAAAGATTTCCAATCTATTGCCTGATACTTTTTCTCTAAATCATCCATTTCTTTTGTAATATATTCATGTGGTGTGTAGTCAACAGAATAACCATCAAGGATTGGCTCTCTTTTATACATTGTTATCGTTCTATATTCTCCAGCCCATTCAAACAGAGATGAAAAAAGATATTTGTGGATGGCTTTAATGTCATAGACGCTTTTGATAGTCATGTCTTCTTTTCTTAAAGCCATGATTCTAATTGGTATAATGTCTTCTTCAAAACTGTCTAAATCTTTTTGGTTTTTAATACCTAATTTGTTCTTTAATGTATCAACATCTGGATACAAGTAGGGGTCTCTCATAAGTTATGTAATCTCCTAATAGCGTATTCCGCTGTATCTAAATCAATTACCCCATCATCATATAGACGCATTATTTGTTTAGCTTTTTCGCTTGGTCTCCCAGCGTCCACTGAACTGACATTCTCTGCAAAAGCGACTAGATCCTCTTTTTCCGGCAATACAACATCAAATGGAATGCCTTTTCTTAATGCCACTTGATTCAGAAATAAAGTGACAGCATAACTAGTTGTAATACCTAATTTACTAAAAATGTATTCACATTCGTTTTTGATTTCAGGTGATACTCTAGTGTGAACTATTTCTGTCTTTTGCATAGAATTTCCTCCACATATATTGTATAACAAAAGTTACACAAAATAAATAATAATTTTGCACTTTAACGATTAATTCTTATATTAAAATGTGATAAGATTTTTTCGATTGGTACCAAACACTATGAAAAAGAAAATTATCGTCCTTATTATTACCACAGCATTGCTTGTTTTATTAACATTCCTACCAAGTATTTTGCCAATAACAGGAACACCTAAAGCCTATTTAAGATGGGGCGTTTATTTTGCCATTGCTGGTGTTGCTATCGCTGCCATCATCATCACGGGCATTAAGATTGATTTTGATGTAAAGAACTGGAAGCAATATCTAATCGGTTTAGGATTGGCTATAGTCATCTCTTTCTTCGCAGCGTTTTTACCAGCGTTATTGGGTCATTCTATTGTCGGCGAACATCAAGACTTTAATTGGGCAAACTTATTGTTATCTTTACTTTTCTTTGCCATATTCGTGGGCCCAGTAGAAGAACTAGTGTTCAGAGTTTATTATCAAGAAACATTTTGTGGTTTCTTTAAGAAATATAAATGGATAGGTGTCATTATTGCCGCGGCATTATTTGGTGTTTGGCACATCATTAACGGTAGTCTATTCCAAGTCTTATTTACCTTTGGTTTTGGTTTAATATTTGGCTTCGCTAAATACTTCCTTAAGAACTGCAAATACTTAGGCTTAGCCTTAGGCCATGGCGTTTATGATTTCTTAAATGTCATTGTTTGCATGTTTGTGATATAGCTTTCTTCATAAAATTGCATCGAAAAAATGCTTTTTTCTTTGCAAAGTTATTTATTGTGATATTATTAGTTAGTGGTGACTAACTCATGTAGTAAATCACCATAGGCAACTAGTATGAATAAATATATCTTAGGCATCGATGGAATGAAGTGTGGAATGTGTGAAATGCACGTTGAAGACACTGTGAGAAAGAACTTTTCGTCTTATAAGAAAGTAAAGGCTTCTCGCTTATCTAATTCACTCGTGGTGATAACACCTTTAGAGTTAGATCAAGAAGATTTCGTTAAAGCCTTTTATCCAACAGGTTATAGGATTACTAGTTATTACAAAACACAAGCAGTTAAAAAGTTGTTCTTTTGGAGGTAATCAATATGCAAGACTTTGTCTATCCATTAATTGGTATACCCCTAATATTTATCTGCACAACATTAGGGGCATTATTTGTCTTCTTTATTCGCAAAAAAGAAATCTCACCGAGATTAAATAAAATCTTTACTGGCTTTGCCGCAGGCGTGATGTTCTCCGCTTCATTCTTTTCCCTTATTAAACCGGCTTTAGAAGATGGAAACGTTGCTTATATGCCTAATTGGCTAGTGGTGGTTATTTCCATCGTTCTAGGCGCTGGATTCTTATGGTTAATTGATAAGGTGGTACCACACTTCCATAATCAAGAAAACAAAGAAGAAGGTGTGAGAACTAAATCATTATCTAAAACCTCTAAGATGTTTTTAGCGGTCACCATCCACAATGTCCCAGAAGGTTTATCCGTTGGTATTGCCTTTGGTGTCGCGTTATCACAACCTGATAATCACGCTTTACTTGTAGGTGCTTTATTACTCGCCATTGGTATTGGTATTCAAAACATTCCAGAAGGCGCAGTGGTGTCTTTACCAATTAAAGGTGAAAGTGGTTCCTCATTTAAGGCATTCTTATTTGGTATGCTATCAGGTGTTGTGGAACCAATCGCTGCAGTGTTTGGCTTATTCTTAGCGATGCAAATCCAAGGCATTATGCCATGGGCTCTTGCCTTTGCCGCTGGTTGTATGATTTATGTAGTCGCGGAAGAGATGATTCCAGAGATGACAAGTGAAGGGCATGAACACTTTGGTGTTTGGTCATTTATCATTGGTTTTGTTATCATGCTCGCACTGGATTGTATTCAATTCTAGAAAGATAAGTGTATAATGAGACTCATGAACAAAAAAGAATCACGTGAAGATTATTTAGAAGCGATTTTACAGTTGGAAAAGGAAGGTAAGAATCCTAAATCCATCGATGTTGCTTATAAGCTTGGTTTCTCTAAACCTAGTGTTTCTATCGCGGTTAAAAAACTTAAACAAGAAGGATTGATATCCGTGAAAGATGATGGTGAACTCGTCTTAAGCGATATTGGTAGAAGAATCGCTGAGAACACACTAGAGAAGCATGAGTTCTTAACTTCATTCTTTATCAAGATAGGTGTTGACCCTCAAAGCGCGGAAGACCAAGCTTGTGAAATTGAGCACGCGATTAATGAAGAAACATTCCAAAAATTAAAAGAATTCCTCGATAAATAATTATCGGGGTTTTTATTTTTTGATATTTCCTTTACAATAATTACGGCCAACATCATATAAGCTAAATACATCATTACTTTTATTAGTGGAATTGGAGAAGAGTTCTATGACAAAAAAGGTTGTTAATTTCTTTATACGTGGTGGCGTCAGCAAAGAAGAGTACGCACTAATTCGCCCTCTCATGTGGAGACGTAACCGTAGGATTTTAAAAATCACGTCCCTTTTGGCAACCATTATGGGACTTTTATTTTTGTTGTTTACATTACTTGTTAGTAAAGAAGATACATGGCTCCCTTACTTAATATTATTTTTAGGTAGTGCATTTATCTTTACTTTTGCCTTTATCAAAGTCATTCCAGAAAAGAGTATCTATCTTAATTCTTTCTTATGCTATGGCCAGTTAACTCTTCTTTGGACTTATTCGATTTTATTAAGTGTTGCTCCTAGTAACTATGAAATGCCTGCGACAAGTGTGGTGGCTTTTATTGCCTTATTACCATTAAGCACTGATGATAGACCATTTAGAATGTATATCTTCATGATATTTGAATCCGCATTATATCTAACTTTCTCTTATTTCTTTAAATCACCACATGCATTCAGTTTAGATATAATGAATGTTTTAACATTCTTAGTTATTGGTATGCTTCTTTATGGTGTCATTTGTATGAGAAACACTAAAGAGATATCAACCTCTATGAAGATTGAAAAGATTCAAAAAGGTACAGTTGCGGCGTTAGCCACTGTTGTTGAAGAAAGAGATGAAGATACAGGTGGTCATATTGTGAGAAGCGGTGACTACGTGTATCGATTAATTGGCAAAATGAAGAAACATGAAAAGTTCTCCGATATTAGTGGTGATTATTTCCGTAATGTCGTTTTAGCGGCCCCTCTTCATGATATTGGTAAGATTAAAATTCCAGACACTATTTTAAATAAACCAGGTAAATTAACTTCTGAAGAATATGAGATTATTAAAAAGCACGCTAATTATGGGGCTAATATCATTAAGAAGACTATCTATTCTGTAGAAAATAAAGAATATAGTGATGTGGCGTTTAACATCGCTAAATATCATCATGAAAGATATGATGGTACTGGTTATCCAGATAGATTAAAAGGTGAAGATATCCCATTAGAGGCGCGTATCATGTCTCTCGCAGATGTCTATGATGCGTTAATCAGTGACCGTGTTTATAAGAAAGCTTATTCTAAAGAACAATCAATTAATATAATCCTAGAAGGTCGAGGTACACAGTTTGATCCTCTACTAACGGACTTGTTCGTGGAAGCGGTCAGAGAAATCGATTGAATTGAGTAAAATTCCTCGGTAAAAAAATACCGGGGATTTTTCTTTTTTATTTATAAATTATGACCCTGATGTTCTTTTAAGTAGACAACCTTGCTACTTATTATATTTTTTATTACTTTTAAGCAAAGCTTAATTCGATTTTTTCGATATTTATTGTAAGAAAATGTATAAATATGTACAATAATGTTGAAAAGAGAATTTACCGATATATTCGGCACAAATCTCTTTCTCGAAAAAAGTTACCACAAAGGAGGAAGGTATTATGTGGGTATTAATTGTATTAGGCGTCGTATTAGTCATCTTAACAGTGATTTTCATCGCCTGCTCTTACACAAAGGCAAGACCAGATGAAGCAATCATGGTCTCCGGTCTCGGCAAAAGAAAAATTTTAAGAGGAAAAGCGGGTTGGAGAATCCCATTCTTACAAAGAAAGGACCGCTTATCACTCAAAGTGTTCCAAGTCGATATTAAGACAAGAGAACCAATTCCAACACGCGAATTCATTAACATTAACGTTGATGGTGTCGCTAACTTAAAAATCTCCAGTGATCCAGAATTACTCGAAAGAGCGTTCGAAGCCACATTAGGCATGAACCAAGATGACTTAATTGAACAAGTCAAACAAGTTCTTGAAGGTAACATGAGAGAAATCGTCGGTACAGTCGGTATCCGCGAACTCGTCCAAGATAGAAAAGGTGTTGCCACTAAGGTGCAAGAAAACGTCATTCCGGATATGGGTAAACTAGGTATTGAACTAGTGAACTTCAATATCCAAAACTTCTCTGATAGAAATAACGTTATTGAAAACTTAGGTATCGATAACATCTCCCAAATTTCTAAAGAGGCTGCGATTGCTAAAGCAAACGCTGAAAGAGATGTCAGCATTGCTAGAGCAAAAGCTGCACAAGAAGCTAATGAAGCAGAAGTTAACTCTAAGACAGTCATTGTCCAAAAGAACACTGAATACGCCTTAAAGGAAGCGGAATTAAAGATTAAAACAGATACCGCTAAAGCGAATGCTGATGCCGCTTATCGTATTCAAGAACAAAAGAGACAAGAAGAAATCAACATCGCCACAACCAATGCGGAAATCTCTAAGAGAGAAAGAGAAGTCGAACTTGGTAACAAAGAAGTTGAATTAGCCGAAAAGAAATTAGCGGCTACCATCAACAAGAAAGCCGATGCTGAAAAGTATGCCACAGAAAAAGCTGCTGAAGCTGAACTCTTCAAGAGAAAAACAGTGGCAGAAGCAGAACTCGTTGAAGCACAACGCAAAGCGGAAATTAAGAAAGTCGCTGCGGAAGCTGAAAAGACCGCTCGTGAACAAGCTGCCACAGCTGTTCGTATCGAAGCCGATGCTAATAAAGAAGCAGCCTTAATGGAAGCCCAAGGTATCGAAGCTAAAGGTAAAGCGGAAGCTGATGCCATCAAAGCCAAAGCCGATGCTATGGAACACTATAACGATGCAGCTAAATTAAAATTAATCTTAGAAAGCAACGTCTTACCAGAAACAGTCAGAGCCTACAGTGAACCAATCGCTGCTGCCTTAGCGCAAATCGATGGCATCACAATGTACGGTGATGGCAATGAAGCTAAATTAGTTTCTGAAATCCAACAACACGGTGATCAAATCTTCGCTGGTCTCAATAAGACCTTAGGTATTGACCTCAAGAGTGTCTTATTAGGCTACTTCGGCAATAAGATCATCACTGACAAAAAAGAAAAAGAAAGCAAGTAATGTTCTTTCTCCGGGACGCCCTGTTTGCCGACAAGGGCGTCTTTTATTTTTATAGAATTATTTGACAAGGAATATATTTAATATATAATATAGTGGTTAGTTTAGACTAACTATTATTTTTGAGGAATATGTTAGTGCTAACTAACTGAAAGGAAGTAAATTGTATGCCAATAGCTCTTGCTCCAATTAACGAAGAAGTCACAATCATCAGAGTGCTCGCTGATGAGAAAAACAAAAAACACTTAGAAAGTTTAGGTATTTTAGTTAACGCTAAAGTTACTGTTGTTTCTTCAATGAACGGAGGAGTTATTATCATCGTTAAGGATGGCAGACTTGCGCTCGATCGCTCAATTGCTTCCAAAATTCTAGTAGCGTAGAAAGGTAGGAGTTATGCTAAAAACACTAGACCAATTCCGTATAGGCGAGACTGGCCTTATTAAGAAAGTAGAAGGTGAGGGACGCCTTCGTAGAAGACTATTCGACATGGGAGTTACCCCAGGTGCGACAGTATATTTAAGAAAGAAAGCCCCATTAGGTGATCCTCTTGAAGTCACAATCAGAGGATACGAATTAACGCTTAGAAAAACTGAAGCTCAGTTAGTAGTGTTAGAAGTGGAGGACGCGAAGTAATATGAAACATTTTGCTTTAGCGGGTAATCCAAACTGTGGTAAAACCACATTATTCAATGCCTTAACCGGTAGTACCGCTCATGTCGGTAACTGGCCAGGCGTTACCGTTGAAAAGAAAGACGGTACTTATAAGAAGTTAGAAGAACCAATCGCGATTGTCGACTTACCAGGTATTTATTCCTTAAGTCCATACACTAACGAAGAAGTCATCTCTCGTAACTACATCCTCGATGAAAAACCAGATTGTGTGATTAACATCGTTGATGCCACAAACTTAGAAAGAAATTTATATTTAACAACTCAACTTTTAGAAATCGATGTTCCAGTGGTCGTCGCTCTTAACATGATTGACGTCCTCGATAAAGCGGGTGATCAATCGATGAAGAAACTTTATCAAAGAGATTAGGTGTCCCTGTTGTTAAAGTGTCCGCTTTAAAAGAAAGTAACCTCGATGACTTAATGCAAGTTGCGTATAAAGCAAGTCAAACAGAAAGAAAAGGTCAAACAGTTCTTGAAGATCAAGACTTATTACACCTTATCGGTGATTTAAGAATTGCTTTTAAAGGTAAAGAAGTCGCTAATCCATTATTCCACGCGATTAAACTCGCTGAAGGTGATGAATTAGAAGTTAAAGATCATAAAGACCTTTTAGAAATGGTGGAAGAATTCAAAAAGACTATCAAGAACGATGTCTTTGGGGATGATATTGAAGCCATTATCGCTGATAAAAGATATAACTATATCGCTAATAACTATTCCAGCGTTTTGAAAAAACATAAGGAAGAAGTTAAAGAACCTAAAAATGAAAAAGATGTTAAAAAGGCGAAGAGAAACGCCAATAGCACAAGAAGTGACCGTATCGATAGAGTCTTAACACATAAGGTGTGGGGCTTATTAATCTTTGCAGTTATCTTGTTCTTAGTCTTCCACTTAACATTCTCTGAAAACTTATTCTTCTTAGGTGGTTTATTCTCAGATGTTGCTCCTTCGTTTGAAGGTACAATCTATGAAGGCTTAATTTGGACTGATGCTGGTATTAATTCACCAGGTGTGATTTTATTCAATTTCTTTGATATGTCATTCTCGGCTATTATTGAAGCAGTTGGTGGTGGACTTGAAAGTGTCTTACCAGAAAGCGCTGCATGGTTCCAAGGCTTTATCTGTGATGGTGTCTTAAGTGGTTTATTCTCCATCTTAGGCTTCTTACCACAAATCTTATTCTTATTCTTATTCTTCTCCATTATGGAAGACAGCGGATATATGGCACGTGTTGCCTTTATCTTAGATAGAATCTTCCGTAAGTTTGGTTTATCAGGTCGTGCATTCATCCCAATGATTATGGGCTTTGGTTGCTCTGTTCCTGCGATGATTAATACCCGTACCCTAGCGGATGACAAAGAAAAGACCGCTACCATTAGAGTTATTCCATTCTTCTCTTGTGGTGCTAAGCTTCCAATTTTAGTGGCTATTTCCGGTGGTATTGTTGAACACTTTGGCTTCGGTAATGCTGATGTTATTACTTATTCCATGTATGTCGTTGGTATGATTGCTGCGATTACATGTTTAATCATTATGAGAAAGACCACAATGAGAGGCGATGCTGCTCCATTCATTATGGAACTTCCAGCCTATCACTGGCCACAATTCAAAGCCTTAATGATTCACTTATGGGATAAGGCTAAACACTTCGTTAAGAAAGCCTTCACCATCATTTTAGCCAGTACCATTGTCATTTGGTTCTTATCTAACTTCGGTTGGAACTGGGTTTACTTAGGTACATTTGAAGGATCCATCCTCCAAGGCATTGGTTCATTAATTCAACCTTTATTCACTCCAATGGGCTTCGGTAGCCAATTAACCGCTTTCGGCTTTGTCTTCGCAGTTGCCGCTATTACTGGTTTAATTGCCAAAGAAAACGTTGTTGCAACATTCATGGCTTTAGGTGCCATTATTGTGGCTGCTAACCCAGAACTCGTTGAAGCTATTGAAGCGGATGAAGATGGTATTCAAGCTTCTGTTGCCATGATTCAAGCCACAGGTATCACATGGCAAGGTTGTATTGCTTTCATTGCCTTCAATATGTTAACTATCCCATGCTTTGCCGCTGTAGCTACCGCCAAAGCGGAATTACCAAAGGGTCAATTCAAATGGACATTACTCTTCTGGATTGTCGCTAGCTATATTGGTGCATCATTCATCTACTGCTTCTTAAGCATGTTTGCTAAAGAAAGCTTAGCTTGGGCTATTCCTACAACATTAGCGATGATTGCCGCTGCTGTGGCTGCTGGATTCATCATTCACTACGTTAATAAAAGAAAGGACGCTAAAGCGTTAATTAAGTAACTATGTTTAATACGATATTGGTTATCATTGTTAGTGTCTCCTCCGTAACGTTCATTTCGTTTCTCCTTGGGCGTTATATCTATAAGCGCGCTCACAACTTGCCAACAGGTGACTGCGCATGCTGCGCTATCAATAAAAACAAAATACTAAAACAATATCGTAAGAAAAACGCGAAACAGTAATTCAGCCTACTATTTCGCTAAATAAGAAGCACTTCTTAACTGGGGTGCTTCTTTTATTTAAAAATGTTTTGATTATATGTTGCCTTTTTGCATATTTTGCTTTAGGATTTTCATTGTATGAAAAAGAAAATAGTATTACTCCCTGTATTGTTATTTACAATACTTACTACTTCTTGTGATTCCAAAGAAGAAAATAAGAAAAAAGATATGCCTGAATGGCTTAATCATCCTCATGAAGTACTCCGTTACGCAGAAGATGCTTGGCCAAAAGTAAAAATGTCTAATCATAAGTTCACTTGCTTTGATGATGATTTAAAGATTCGTGATAGCATTATGGCTATTTCTTACGCGGATTTTGTGAGTAAAGATGAAACAATCGAAAAGAGCAAAGAATATGTGAAGTACACTCTTTGCTATGGCGATGAAATTAACGACGTTATGGCGGATCTCACCATCTATGATAACGGTTCGTTATTCTTAAATGACTGTAATGACCATCATTATTATTTCAATATCGCTTTAGAAAACGTTAAGGTCATTTTCGATACAACCGAGCAAGAAATTAAAAAGGTTGAAGAACAAAATATTAACGTTAAAAAGCAAGCGGAAGAAGACTGCACAGTTGCTGGTTATGTTAAAAACTGTAAGGCCATTAACGCGACACGTGATGCAGAAAACAAGCTTAAATACGATATTGGCAAATACGGAGACGATAGTTTTATCAAATTCTCTTATGTTGTTGATGATAACAAAGGTTTAGTGCTTGATGAAATTAGTAAACTCGAGCTTGAAAAGGAAAGCGTTAAGCATGAAAAGAATCCTAAATACTTAAGTACTCCTTTCATGTATGGATATCGAAATTGTTACTACTTCAATATGTACAATTATGTAAATTGCAGCATTATGCAACTTTATAAGAATTACTCTAATGGTAATTATTATTGGTGCACTGTTTCTTATTCTTTGGAAAGAAGTGATGGTGAAGCTTTCTTTAAGAAGGTTTCCTCAATTGCCAAACAAAGAATCGATGAATGGGGGAAAAAATAACTATGAA